>Ga0207080_1054_pt1 | contig 26338 bp, 23 predicted proteins | sample Alteio_BWMinHeat_58_FD_153532 | JGI IMG/M metagenome (GOLD analysis project Ga0207080, IMG submission 153532) | Enriched cells from forest soil in Barre Woods Harvard Forest LTER site, Petersham, Massachusetts, United States -... | ecosystem: Environmental > Terrestrial > Soil > Temperate forest >...
TTGCCGGCTACTTTTTATCAGCTGCACGCGCAGGAGATAAAAGCTTTAAGAAGTGGACTCATGATCAGGTTGGCCAAGATCAAATTGCTCGTCAGAATGTCAATGGTGATCCTGTTCCTATAGCCTCAGGTGATGTTGAGGTTGCTAAGATGCTAAAGGAATTGGTTCCTGCAGCTGGTGAAACACTTGAGAGACTTGCTGGATATGATGACGCAGGACATTTGTTATTGGACCCTGGTCATGAAACGTGGCAAAGAGCAAAAGGTATCTATGGACAAAATAAGGTTAATCTCTCTCAGTTTGATAAAGTTGATGATGCTGTAAGCTATCTTGCAAGCTACATTGTTAGTGAAGCCCCAGAGTATCTTGTTGGCCAAAAAACTCAGCCTGTAGGCTTCTTCTCTTCGCCTTTTAAGTGGATATCACAAAGATGGAATGCGGCTTCAATGGCCAATTTGATAAGAAAATCTATGAAGGGTGATGAGGTGGCTAAAGCAACATTAATGGACGTTTTGACAAAGCGTTTTGCTCACCTTCACTATGGATTTGATCATGGTGAGATTGCTGGTACAAAGATTGGTGCCGTTTTTACTCCTGCCATCGTTGGAAAAGATCTAGATAAAATGCTGGAAATTGGCCAAGCTCATGAAGCAGAACGTTTAAGTAAAAAAGAAAAATCTAAAACCTAAAAGCAAAGAGGGGTTTTCCTAGGGAAAACCCCAAATGCATTGAATTCTAGGCGGCCTTAGTAAATCATATCGTTATTTTACTTCACAGATAAACCCTTTACCATTATTATCTACTTTGCATTCTTTTAAACCTTCTGAAGGTTTAAACACCATTTTTACAGGGTTGTGACCCGGTCCATAAATAAGGTTCTCATAACTAAATTTATATAAACATACATATCTACCATCCCCGCCCACCTCAGCTTTTACGAAATCAATTCCTTTTATTCTAATGTCGTCAATCGTCTTCGAAACACTTAGATTATGCAATACGTCAAACATACTAAAATGGCCAACCAAAGTAGATCGAAAATGAAAGACACTTAGCTTCTTATATTCATTTACACTTGCATTTAAGGTTAAAATTATATCACCCAAAGCAGGAGCATGGGCAAAATTATAGGTATAATGAGGTTTTATATCTTTCGGTGAAGTCACGGGCCCTTTTATAAACATTTGAGGATTAAGCACTGGGCAAGCCACATTAATAGGGTATGCATTCACTGCGGTCATTCCTATAAGTGTCAAAGAAGAAAACAAAAACAGCGTTTTCATATATGCCTCCGTAATTAATACATCCCATTCCTTATATTTAATAATATCATAATATTTATTAATACTCAATTAATAAAATACTGATTTTACATGTTCACAACATCTGTAAATCTTAGGTCCTTTTTTACTCATATGTATGTTTCCTAAAAATCCGAAATGAAATTTACCTCTCATATCCCTTCCACTTTATCTTGATTTGCTCCTGGGGTTGGGTGTAGGCACGGATGGCCTCGGCGACGGCGGGGTTGACGATTTTTAGGTTTTCGAACTTGGCTTCGTCTTTAACAATAGAAGAAGCGAAGTGGTCGATCTCTCGGCGGACGGCGTCGGCTTGGGGGGTGCCTTCGCATTCTTTCAGTTTTTTGAATTCGTTTTCCAGATGGTCTGCGACTATTTTTGCCCGTGCAAGAGGCTCTGAAGCGGCAGCCACTTTTATAGCCTGCTCCTCCGCCTTTAGGATGTCGTTTGCCTCCTGGGTCAGATAGGATTGCACGTATACCTGAACCATCTTCCGCCCTTGGTTTTTTAGGACGTCATTGAAGTCTTGCCCTGCATTGACGGGCTCGATCTTTATAGCCGACTTCCCCTGATCTCTAAAATGCTGTTTTGTGTCCTCAATTATTTTGGCGGTTTGAGAGGTAGGTTTGTGGGTATCGTTGTCAGCACAAATGATGACTTGGTTCTCAGAGCCTTTGTAATTGGCCATGTTGTGAATGCCCATAGAGGCCACGATCTTGCCTGTGACGCTGGCTTCCTTGATGGAGAGGGCTGTCTCGATGCCTTCGGCGATAAAAATGTTGGTACCCCCCTTCCCTTCTTGAATCGTAACAAATGAACCCTTTGCAACACCATACTGAATCTTAGGCAGTTTTTCTCCTTCCCTTGAGAGCGCCCGCGTACCTTGGTCGTTGAGTTTTGTGAGTTGAACGGACTGGAGTTGCCCTTCGGCGTTTCGCCCAAAGGCTGCTAAACTGGCGTGCTGCGTTGTCCGTTGCTCACCTTTGTACGTGAAGGGAGTGCTCGAATGTCCCCATTCCTGATGCTATAGATGCATAAACTTGACATTAAAAATTACCTTCCTATATGCAATATAAAGAACCGATAACTTTACTAATGTTTCTAAGAGGATGTTTCAACATGATTAAGTTCTTTATTCCAATTATAACCTCAGTTTCCTTATTGGCGCTAAGCTCCTCAAGTGTGTTCGCTGGGAAAGATGATAATGATAATAATGCTCCTCAACCAAAAGTTCTGCTGAAAAAGGAAAAGAAGAAACAAGCTCTAAAAGTCACTGCTTCATTTGATAACAAAGATCATCTCAACTTAAGAATATCAGGACATCAAAATAAATCTGAAGCCTCAGAGGCTAAATTCTGTCAGTATTTGCAAACTCATAAATTAGCTCACCTTACATCTCTCAGCGTAGAAATGGAGACCGCGTTAACTCCAAAAATGGTTCAACATATGCTTGTCTACACCCCAAAACTCACCTCCTTACATTTGAATGGATTTACGAAAGTCGAAGATTCAGAGATTAATTTATTAGCAAAACATTTCCCGAAGATTGTTATATTGGATGAGACCGAGGATTGTGTTCAATGTTACCCCGTCTTTGGAGAACAATCAAAGCCGGTTGCTTGGATATTATTGCAACCTGTACTTGAGCCCGCTTTAAGAAAATCAATCGCGAATCCTGCATATATTGAACGCTCGTTTTGTATGGATGTACATCGTGATGATTTTGTTAGCTTCCATGACTGGTTGAATGCATTTAGAGGTCAATTTAAGTATCCGATTGGATTAGGATTATCAGGCAAGGGTGCAGAAGGTGATCGGATAGACGGAAGGTACGAAGTCTATCATGAGCAGATAAATGTCCATAATTATACAAAGAAAGAAGAATCCGCACGCGAGGTTAATGAATATAAGTTTTTTGGCGGAAATATAGACCCACGTCTTATTAACGAAAGAACATTTTATAACCTTATGGCCCGGGTTGGTTTTACAGAAGAAGATTTCAAAAATGGATCAACCGGAATTCAAGGAAGAATTGCCGTAAAGCCAATACAACTTAAGAGCAAGACTCTTGCAGAATGCCAAAAAGAAATAGAAGGAATGCTTCAGGCGACAATGGAGAAATCTGCTGAAGCTCACGTAACTTTTATTTTTAATCTCCCCGATGGAGCTCAATATAAAGTAGGTGATATTAACATAAGAGAGACAGGGATTACGAGATCCCACTTTATTGGGGGAAATAATCTTGCAACCATTTACGAGCATGAAGAGAATCGTCTTTATTTTTGCCTTCTCAATAATCAAAGAAAAACACTTGATCTCCATCCATTTGAAAAAGATGGGAAATTTAATGGGATAACCAAAGCAAGTGCCTTTGAGTTAGTCCGTGATTTTATATACGAGAGATATGATGCTTTTGAAGATGAGTGCATTGTTCTAACGGGTAGGGGAAATCATGTGAATGGCAACGGTACCCGCGGCGTTTTGGTTTCGGCTTTTCCGAAATGGATGAATGATGAATTCATCAAGCCGTTCGTTAGGAAGTTTACTCCTATTATGGGAAATGGAGGGTTTAAGATTTTACTCAACAAACATCGCACATGCGATTTAACTGCCTCAAATCTAGAAAAAGAACCATTGGTTATACTTGCAACAGAAATGAATAAGGTTATTCAAGAGGGCGAAGACCGTTTGCTTGTTAAAGCTAAAAAAGAACATAAAGACATTTTGATTTCTTTTCTTTGTATGAATAATGATCTGCTCGCTTTTAACCAAGAAATAATCATAGCCGGTAGTGAAACAGGGATTTGGAAACTAACACTCAGGGATGAAGATGATGGTTCGAATGATGAGGAATCAGAAGAAATGCTTCCTCAAGTTCAACAGCAGCCTAAGCCAGCACAACCACAAAAGAAGGTGAGTCCCGTACAACCTAAAGCCGAGAATCCTCAGCAAAAGAAACAGACAAAGGTTGGCCCCGCTAAAAGACCAGCACAATCTGCTCAAGCCAAACAAGGACCCAAACCTGCTAAGTCACAAGCTCAGCAAAATAAGGATAAAGGCAAACAACCTGGAAAACCAGCAAACCCACAGGGAAACCAACAAAAAAATAAGCCTGCTCCCGCTAAACAACCACAAGCCAAAAAACCGGCTAATCCTGCTCAAGCAAAAGCTGCTGCAAAGAAGGGTGCTAAAAAGTCAACTTCTAAGCAGAATAATAAAAAGCCTTCTGCCCGAAAGTAGATTCGGAAAGACTTTATTTGAAAGGGGATATATGAAGAAATGTCTGCATTCGCATGTTACGGGGACTTTGAAGAAGAAAAGAAATAAAGATCTGTAAGCTTGATTTTCTTAACAAAAACGGATGTGTTACAAACATCCAGTAATGCAGACGTTCCACCAATTCCTGTATGGAGGGGGGTGGCTTTATCGAGAAGTTTCGAGAGGGTGTTATCGCTTTACGACGAGAGTTGTGTAGAGATGGCGTCATGTGTGGAACGACGGCTGGAGAGTTGCTCATCTGTGTCGCGTATCACTTGAGGTGACCCTATGGCACCTAGAATTACGTGGAGCTCTGAGGCTGGAGGTAAATCCTTGCTTTTCAAGCTGTTACATTAAACTGACGGGTAGTGTGGGAATTTTGTCCTTTTGATACTTTACTGGGGAAATTATGAATGTGGGATGGCAAAATACACTGCTGGCTACATCCCCCCAAAGGTCCAGCAGCTTACCGGACCGCACTTTTGATTTTCATAAACCCCCTGAAGCCAAGATACTGCCTAGCAAAATCGAGACTTTTTAAAAAATACATAATTTTTCATAAAATCCATTTCCCGAAGGCAAAAAAATAACTCTTATAAATTTTACACCCACTTATGCAGCTTTACCCATATTTTTAAAGTTCAATCAAATTACATCTTATATTTATGAAATATTATTAGGAAGCACTTGACTTTATAAAAAAACATTCTATGTAAACTTTATTAAAGGTGCCTCCCACCTTTAATATACTAACTTGAGCGCCCAAAATGTCCTTAAAACGTGTTGGGCGCTTTTTTTATAGATTAGCGTAATGTTTTTTCGTACGCCCCTCCCCCATCAGTCTATCTCACTCCCAAATAGTTCTGCAGCTTGCCGCAAAGCCTCATCAGCCAAATGGGCGTAGAGTTGGGTGGTCGTACGCTTGTGTAGTGAGCTAAGAACCCCAAAAATTCATTACATGCTTTGTCCGTGTTTTAATAACCCCCCTTATGGGTTCAAGTAGACTAGCTTTCATGCCGTTCGCTAACAATTCTTCTATAAGTTTTTCGGACTCTTCTAAAATATGGCCCGCCATTTCTTTTAGATCACGACTCATTGCCTAGTAGGCTCCTCACGCGTTATAATAACAAGTTTCAGCCCAAGCATGTTGACAACCAGTAAAGCTTTGCCAATATGACAACTTTCCTTGCCACTTTCGAGCTCACGAATAAACCGAATGCCAAGACCGCATGCAGCGGCAAGTTGCTCTTGTGTCATTCCTTGATTCTTGCGTGTCTCTCGTATATTTTGCCCAAGGTCTGTAATTGACTGTAGTTCTTTCATGATCGTCCCTTTCGGGATGATTATAGCAGATTTAAATGAATTGGAAAACTAAAAGTCCCGATCGGGATTAACTTTATGTGCATGAATACTCTCTTTATCCTTTACAGGAATTGCAGTTTTTTCACTGTGATGAATGAGGGCAATACTAACAACAAAGGAAAGAAAGTATGACTGAATACAACACCCAACAACGCCTCTTAACCCGCAAGGAAGCGGCTGAATTCTTGAATATCAAGGAAGAAACACTTGCCGTATGGAAATGTACCCATAAGTACAACCTCCCTGTCGTCAAGGTAGGCAGGCTGTGCCGCTATCGCAAGGAAGACCTGCTCAACTTTATTGAAAGAGGGCCTTTTTCCTCTAAATTGAGAGTCTCTTCTCTGTGAATTTGAAGAGCGACTGGCCATTGCTGAATATGACGGAGACCAGACGCCTCTGCACGCCCATCATATAGCATATTTAGATGCTTTTATTTCGGTATTAACAACCCTTCCAGCAACGGGTCCTCAAAGAGAGTGGTTGGATATGAGGATACAAACAGCTCTTGCTTGGATCGAGGCTCAGGGGTTTCATACGATAAACTGAAATTCAAGAAAAGCTAATTTTCCGGACTAACTCGGATTTTGAATGTTTTTAAATAACATCGATTTATTCTTTTCAATCAGTGCAATTGTTTTTAACAACGTTTCACTTGCGTTCGTAGGATTCCAGGCTAGTACAAAACGTCCTCCCATTTTTGGTCGTTCAACCGTTTTTTCTATGAGCAGCCCTTGTTCAATATAGGGCTGAGCCATATATTTCGGCAAGAAACCAATTCCCAACCCTGCTAGCTGGGCTAGCAACTTCGATCGCATACTTGGAACTACAAAGGAACGAAGCCCCGGTGAATACCCAGAAGATAATCTCGGAAGTTGAGTAGAGGTATCGCTCACCTGTATAATTCGATGCGCCTGAATATCACTTGTAGAGAGTGGTTCTGGGGCATTAGCCATTGGGTGGTGTGGGGCAACAACAAAGACAAAAGGGATATAACCTAGAGAAATGTATTGATACACTGAGTCATGAGGTAGATCACTTAGGGCTGCAATGGAAAGATCTGCACGACCTGTTTCCAAGGCATCCAAGCTTCCATTTAAAATCTCAGCAGATAGACGCAAAGAAATGTCGGGCATCTCATTAAAAAAGTCTATTAAGACGGGTTCCAAACACTCAAAAGTGAATACATCATCATAGGCAAGTGAGATCACCTGAGGCTCAAGGGATTTGCCCGTCCTGATTTTGCTCTCAAGAGCTTGGCCTTGTTGCAGAAGGGCGCGCCCGCCTTCAAGCAACTCATACCCCAAAGGCGTTAAGCGTGTTCGGTATCCACTCCGATCAAAAAGAACCACACCTAAATCTTGCTCTAGTTTCTTAATGGAATACGTCAAGGCGGAGGGTACGCGATGCAGTTCTTCCGATGCTGCAGCAAAGCTATCGTGGCGAGCAATCGTATCTAAAATTTTTAATACTTCAAAAGTTATATACATGTTCAAATTTTTAGAACCTCTTGTGCAAAACATATTACTATCATTTTTTATAAAAGAAAAGTAATTAATTAAGATAGAGCATTTGAAAGCGCTCTATATCGTTAAATGAAATATATAAGGAGACTAAAATGTTGAATAAATTTGTATATACTGGAGCCCTGCTGTTGAGCACATTTTCAACAAATGTATTTGCTTTTGATGCCATTGAAGAATTTGAAGCGGCTTGGATAAACCCAAAATACACCCACTATGAAGCCCCTGCAGCTAATATAAATGAGCTGCTTGATAAGCAAACGCTTACGGGCACACAGCTGTGGGATGCTGAGAAAAGGAAAGCGTGGGATCCTATGAAGTATATCCCCCCTGCTGTCATAAAGGGTGTGTCTTATGAGAAGTCTTACCCACGGACAGGTGAAGAAACCTTTATGAGGAGCTCACAACAACGAAGCTGGCTTGATCCCAAAGTTATCGTTCCTGTATTGGAAGAAGTTCACGTGTTTGAAAAGTTACGCAAAGTCATCTTTCTGGGGAGACCCGCAGATGAACCATCGGGCCAGCCTCTCTTTCATGTTGAACACAGTGTAGGCGGTACTGAAGAAAATCCCTTAAGTTTATGGCGTATCATTATGCTTACACCTGATAAACAATATGTTAATTCGGTAGAAAAGTTATTTACGCAACGTTCTAAGTCTCTTCCCCTGTTTGTTCAAAAATATTTGGAACATGATGTTAAATAAACTCACTTTGCACCCTTCAGATATGTGTTGAAAAAATCAATGGCAAGATGAGCTGTTTTTTCATGAATGGCTTTAACATTAACTGAAGGGTCCACTTCATATTCAAAAGCGTTTACGCACTTAACTTTATCGGATTTGACTTCATTTTGAAAGACGAAGTGAGAAATATTCCCCTTGAAAATATCTATTTTTGCACCAGGAATGGACTTTGCATAATGCTCTGCATGCTGAGGAATGGGTGTCAATTTATCGTTTTCTCCGGCCACAAGCCGATTGAAGTTCTCTTCAAGCTTAGGCCCCAGTTGGCTGTTAAGCGTTTCCTTAACGTCTTGGCTGCACCGCTGCTCAATGGAGGAGAGCTTATCCTCAATCTGTTCCTTCTGTTGGCTCAGGTGTTTATTGAGAAACCGTTGGATATCGTCTTTGAGATCATTTGAAGAGGCCTGTTGAATTGTTGCTTTCTCAAAGGCAGAGAACTCCGCCAGTGGCGTTGGATCTTGGGTTGTTACGGGGTTTTTCATCAGGCTATTCCTTGTGGCGTTAGATTTGCCACCAGGATACGCTTTCTATAACTATTGTCAAATAGTCTTGCTGAGAAAAGCGTTGTATATCAGCAGGTTATCGTATAACGAGATAGACTTATATAGAACAAAATGAATGTAGATAGATACAGATAAAGGTTCGTATGAATTCAGAAAATGAGGTGAATTAATTTGCTGTTACCCCTTGTCATATCGATATACTATAACTACATAAGAATATGTAATTGATAGATATATTTATTATAAGTATAAGAATTGTACTTGTCTTTGAATGAAATGGTATGGTAGTCTTTTTAAGGTATATATGTTTTTAAGTGATTTGAGTCTAAGCTTTTTTTTATTAAGTTTGAATTACTGAGGATTCGGAAATGTTTTTTAACAAATACCCAAGATCTTCAATTTTGCAGTTTTCCATAACAGCAATGTTGATGGTTCTGCTTTTGAGTAACAAGGCATACGGCAATAAAGACACATTGGGAGAGATCTTTTCACATCTGGATGCGACGTCGACTTGTAAGGTACGGTTTGTTTGTAGAGAGTGGAGGAAAGTTGCTGATAAACAGGATATTATTGACAGACCGCATTTTATCAAAACCTCTCAATTAGATGATTTCCTTTCCGCTGGCGATAAGGGTTTAATTGATATTACCAATAAGGTATCAGAAAGAAATGCAGGCCGTCTTGTTCAGCTTTTTCAACGTCTTGGTATTTATGGAGACCTTCTCGTAAACCGTGGGGCACTTACCGACCTAAAAAATACGAACTTCGTCCGACTCTTAATTCTATTTTCCTTCAAAATGACAATAAATGTGAATCCTCAACAAGATGAAGATAGGCGTTCCTTCAATACTTATGTGGATCAACGAAGAAGCACTATTAAAGGCTGGAAGAGCAAGACTATTAAAGCAGAAGGCTACACTGAACTTGCGCGTTTTTCTAAACATACGGGAGATGTTGAAAGTGCGTATACCCTCTACAAAAAAAGTAATTCTCCTAAGGCTGAAGAAATTTTGACCGCGTTTACTAAGTCTGGTGATTTTTCAGACCAACAGATTGCATTATTAAAAGAAGACTATGAACGGAAATTAAATAATTATACTGTCACGAGACGACAAGATATCGAATGGATAACGTCATTAAGTTCTTATTTTTCTTTCTTTTCAAATGTTTTTACCATCTTAAAAAGACTATTCTGATGAATGTAAAGTAAGTTAGCCACTACCGCGCTTTGCAGGAACTTGATATAACGGCTCCATACTGTTTCATTTTATCCCAGATTGCAGGTGACCAAGATTGGGCTTTTGATATCATCCCAGTAACCATTCCATACATTGCCCAGTCTTTAAGTGCCTGATTAGCCAATACATTATGTTGAACCAGAGCTTTTTCAACTGACTCAGGAAGCTTAAAAGGAACTTCATAAGTACATCCCTGGGTTGTCAAAACTACCGTTTTTTTCGCGCCATATTTTTCTAAAGCAGTACCCTCAAAATTTACATCCGTTAATTTAAGACCTGTAGACGTTGCATCAATAATTTTTGCATTCACGAATGTCGTATTTGAAATTATTGAGCCACTAATGTCAGTTTTACGCATACTTGCCTTGGTAAAATCCGAACCTGAAATTGTTAATTGTGTTAGGTTCGCGACGTCAAATATCGCCTTATTAAAATGACTAGCGCTAATCACTGATTTACTCAAATTAGAATGAGCAAAGTTTGTTTCTAAAAAAGTTGAATTGGTGATAGATGAACTTGATAAATTCGCTTTATCTATGGCTGCATTAGAGAAGTCACTATCAGTTATGATTGCATGGGTTAATGAAATACCACCCATATTTGCAGATCTAAGATTTGTATGGGAAAGCGTTGCCGATGGAAACTGTGCACCACCAAGGAGCGCCTTTTCTAAATTTGCCCCGGTAAAATTCACACTTTCCCCTTTAGCCTGAGAAAAACTCGCTTCACTGAGTATAGCATTTGTAAAGTTTGCACCTCCCAATAAAGCTTGGAATAAACCTGCTTTCGTTAGATTTGCCCCAACAAATATGGCTTTCTGTAATTTCGTACCTGTAAAAACGGCTCCCTCGAGATTTGCACCCGTAAAGTCCGCACCAGCAAGGTTCTCACCACTCAATTTTGCACGACTCAGATCGCAGTGTTGACAAGATTTCGTTTGCCGTAATTTACTTAAATCACTTTCTTTATAAGCGTAACAATTTGTTATTAAAGCAGATATTATAGCAAATACTATGATAAGCTTGCTCATTAATGAGTTTTTCTTTATTTTAAGTCCTCGATAAACTTCTCTTCGCATGAAGTAGACCTCCTTGAATAGGAATAAATTCAATATTATACATACCAACCCTGAGTTAAAATATAATTAACGATTCACGAACGGGTGAGTCATTACAAAAATACCAAAATAATAACGAAATATAGTTGACAAACTCATTTTCTATTACCATATGCACTTTAGTAGTATTATAATTATTGAGAAGAGTATGATGTTAAAAAATATTTTGTTGACCACAAGTATCATTGCGCTGAGCTCCGTTGTTATCTCAAAACCCGTAAAGGCCGCTACAGATGTTGGTGCGGGTGTATTTTTGATAGCCCAAGGTGAGGATGGCGAACATTATACTTTTCTAGGAAAACGCAAGAATGGTTCTGGCTGGGTAAACCCTGGTGGACTCAGAGATCCTGAAGATGGAACTGTTGAAGAAGCTGCCGCACGAGAGACCTTTGAAGAATCAATGGGGCTGATTAAACTCAGTCCTACCGATCTTGCTTATGCACCATATGCTGATTATGTAAGCCTTTCTGATGGTTCAAAGTATAAGCCCAAAAAACGAAATTACCGCATGTATTTTCATAAGACATCTCCATTTTCCGTACAACCCTTCCATAATCGCCTGAAGCAAATTAATGAAAGCGACTCAGACTCTCACTTAGCTGAAATGAAAGACTTTGGTTGGTTCCGCTTAAAAGATATCATGGCCCATTTTACAGGAGCGGGCCCCTTACCTGAATTCTTCGAAGCTGAAGATATGGATCACCAAAAACGTAAGATTAAAATCTATGCTCCACTTGTTGGCATGCTAAGACAACAAAGAGTTCTGGATTATTACAAGTCGCTTACATCTACAGATGTGGTGGATGTTTCACCAGCTAAGGATGAAAGCCACAAAGCGTTTAATGGGAAACTCTATAAATATTCGCAGTCAGAGGCTCACCTAAAGCTGGTCCTCGGCGATAAATACGTAGAAAGCAATATAACTGCAAATATTGATACCTTTTTGAAAGATTTCCATGACCCAGTGTATGCAAAGAGAAAGGCTAAAGCGAAGAAGGACATAAAACAACAGCAAAACAGACTTGCCAATGAATCAGACCCTGTAAAAAGGGAAGCCATTTTGATAAAGATAAAAAAGTTCCAGGATAAATACGATGTGAATAACATTGATAATCAACAACATAATAAATATCTCAAGTCCGTTTTGGTGAAGGCTTTAGAAGCCGAAAAGGAAAATACCGATAAGGTCGTTCTATATCATGGAACGGAAGCACATATTAACTTTCTGTATGATGTGATTACTGAATTTCGTAAACAGCTATTTAATCTACCTGGCACTTGCCTGAAAATAGTCCGAGCTATCGATGATTTCTTTAAGGATATCAGTAGCATTCAAGACTTTGAACATAAAATGGATGAGCAGGAACTTTTAAATACCTATGTGAATAGTTCATCAGACGATCGCGTTAAATACAACTATTTGCCTGGTTACACCAATGGAGGCCTTTCTACCAACATTTCCCTATTTGGAAACCATCGCTTTAGAGGCTCCTCTTCCTTTGCTTATTTGTTAAGTGCTCATAGCGAAAAACCCGCACCGTCATTAAAGTTGTTAAAGAATTTCTTCAATCTCTTAGGTCTTGATGACGAAGAAATGGGATCGGATTTGCTTAACCGTTTACAAGAATATGTGAATGTGTTCCTGAAACATTTTTCAAATGTGGACAAGTTAGACCTCATGAAGAAATACCAAAACAACGATTCATTTTTACAAAGCGACGACTTTGCAAAAGTAAGTCATTCTAAAAATGGTGTGATGTTGCAAATGTTCCTTACCCCTGAAGCAGCCAATACTGCTGCTCATATCACAGAAGTTGTTGGTGACCGCATTGCCTTGAAGGTTGATCCAGATCAACACGCCACAACAAAGCCGACGGAAGTTATAAAAAGTCTCCGTAAAAACCCTGATAAATTTGAATCAATACTGAAAGTGAATCATTCGGTATTCCAGAATCAAATATCTCATGACCGTCCTCAATTTGATTCCGATCCTAACTTCCTCCATGCAAACATTATGGAGGCCAGATTACTTGCTCTTCCAGGGATGATGTCGGATAAAAGAAAATCTAATGTAAATACCTTCTATTTGGAAGCGATCGATAAGAAATCCTATTTGAGTGAGATTCGAGCCCTGGCAAGTCGCGATGTGGCACAAATACTCAGAATCAATCCGGACGTTAGTGAGGTATTCAAAAAGGATCCATCCAAAATAATTGGCCCCAGAGTTGTTAATGATCTCATGATGAAATCCATGGTTGATGCATGGAAAGTAGATGTGCTGGCTGAAAAAAACCTCATCAATAAATCCTTTAAAGCCAAAATTATTGAAAATGGAAAACTTGAAGAAAGATCTTTCACACCATTAACATATGCCCTCAGCACCAAGAGTTACGACCTTGTAATTAAGCTCATTGAGAAAGAAGCCAATCTTGATGATGTGGGTGGGATGTCTTTGAAAGAAGTTTATGAAGCCGCTGTGCTTAAAGATAACGCGGATGTGGCTATTAAGCTTTTACAGAAGGATTCTTCACTAAGTGTTGCGAATTCAGTATTGAATGACGCCATCGAAAAGGGAGCCCTCAAGACTGTTCAAAAAATACTTGAGCAAAATATTGATTCTAATGTGCTCGGTCAAAAAAACACCTTAGAACTTGCAATCGTAAATCTTGTAAAAGATAGAGAGAATGACAAGGCTTTTTATAAGACATTTGCGATGTTCAAGCTTATTCTTGAGAAAAGACCACAACTCCTGTCAGAGCTTTGGAACGGTCCTGCATTAAGCCAACTGGAAAAAGCTCTCGAGAAGAAGCCTAATGACATTTATCTAAAAACAGCAGTCAATATGATCAAGTCCTCTCAACAAGCTCAAGATCTACTCTATAATCAGATATATACTCTATTGGCTCACTTGTTTACCCAAAATGAGAACAGGTTTAAAGTTCAGACTTCCTATACCGCCATTCATAATGGGGATACATGGAAGTGGCAGTTGCCTATTATGACAGGAGCTTTTTAAGCTGTAGAGAGGTTACGTTGTCATTTGATGCAATCATAAATACAAGTGCCAATGGCTTTGAGTTTATCCTTCATACAGTTTAAATGTGTTGTTGTTCCGATACCCCCAACACAGTTTAAAGGATTTTTGTTTTTGACTAGCGGAGCGCATTGAGTGCACTTAAGTACCTTTGGTTGAATCTCCTTATCGAGATGGTTAACATCGTTAGGTGCTTCAGTGCAGGAGTTAATTTGAGCGAGGCTTTTAGTGACTGTCTGTGTTTCGCAGAGGGCCCGTGTTTTATTCTTATACTCCTCTGTACCCTTCAAATGAGTCACTTTCTCATTGCACTTATCGAGATCCGTAAATTCATTGAGTAATGCTTCATGGGCACACTCTTCTCGACTGATAGCCAGGGCCACATCACAAAAGTCGATCCCAATCACACAAGCTGATAAGGTTAGGGCAAAGAGTACTTTCTTCAAGATACTAGTCCTCCATAATGGTGTTTACTTATTTTAACTCATGTTGTTGTTTTACTTTATCCAAATACATGTTCTCCCATTTGTATTAAATTAAGGTTAATGAACAAAATTAAATTTCCACTCACTTTATTCTATCGTAATCTATACAACTTCATCGTTCCATTGCTCCCTATATCCCTTATTGTAGAAACAAGAACCATTCAATTAGATAAAACTATACCAATTAGCTATCTAATTTTCAGAGGGTGGGTTTGTAATATTTATAGCGGTTGAATTTACAATAAATATTATATAAAGCTTATAGTAAAAGTTTATTTGAGGTATTTTATGTTTTATATGAATAAGTCAGTTGTTGTCGTTTCAGGGTTGGTAACCCTTCTCCAAAGTGCAAGTGCATCGCCGATTATGGGAGAAGAGCATTATCCATCGTCTGCACATCGTGTGGCTAAAAATGACCATATGAATATGGAAGATAGTTTCCTTAATATTCCAGACACAGCAGGAACGTCTCTCTCAGATTCACTCTTGGGTGCACCTAAGGCAGCTCCCCGTTCTCTAGAAAGAGACCTGGATTATAAAATTAAAAAATTATCTCAACTTGTAGATCAACTGGATCTTGTGGCGTACCAGACAAGGAACGCTCTCAATAACTTGAGCAAAACCTACCAAGACATTTGCGAAAGAGAAAAAGAGTAACCCACAGAGGGGGCCTTGAGGATTGCGGTTGTCCACGTTGCCCTATCAGGCCTCCTTTTTAGTGCACAAAATTCTTCCGAACTTATAAAGATCAATCGATCAAACGATCATCTTCATATGATGTGATCCTGACCTTCCCCCGCCAAGGAAGATATTCAGTCGCCTTTTTTGCATGATGTATTAATGATTCAGGGACAACGATTTCTTCGAGATTCGTAGATCCCGAAAAGCGAAATTCTTCCAGACTCTTAAAGGTTCCAGAAAACACAACTCTTTTAAGGTGTTCAAGACCAGTTAGGTCAATCATTTTTATGCTATCTAGGTTTTCTAAATGGACGGTTTTGACTGCTGATTCATCAAGGTATAGATCTTCCAGCATACGTGCATTTTTAATTGAAACAGTTTCGAGTTGAGATTGAAATTGTAAACCAAGAGATTTTAGAAGCCCACCCCCATCCAAAGAAAAATTAACCATGCTTTCAGCGAGAGCTGTGTCAATTTTTTCTAAATTATCGAGATGATTGAGAATCACCTTTTTGACTTTGGATTTACGTAAATTAACTTCTTTTAATTTATTAAGTTTATTGATATGAATCTCATCAAGCTGATCCATACCCAGAACATTTAAACTTTCCATACTGGAGAGATTATCAAGTTTGACTATTTTAGCTGATGAACCAACTAAATTTAAAGATTTTAAACTGCCTAAATCTTTGATTGAAAAATCTTCTATATTCTTTGCACTAGGTAAACTAATTGTTTGGACTGCGGGAAGGTTTGAAAACTCTATTTTTTTAGCTGGTGAAGAACGTAAGATAATAATTTCCAAACTGTTTAGATTGTTTAAATATAATGCTTCAAGATGAGCAAGGCTCAAAGGGCGAAACTCTTTTAATTCTGGAAGATTCTCAAGATGAATTGATGTGAAGGATGAATCGTCCAACATAAGTTCTTTTAAATGGTGCTGATTTCTTAAGGTAAGGGAACCTTTAATGTTTGTTTTATCAAAGTTTAGGACTTCAATACTGGTAAGGTCCTCGAGACCTTTGATGGATTCTACGGTAGATTTTTGTAACCTAAGCTCCTTTAACAGCTTTAGTTGACTCAAATTTAATTCTAAAGGTTGAGTCGTCTCTGATAAATTTAGTATTTCAAGAGCGGTAAGATTTTCAAGACCGTCCACTTTTTTAACTTGCGATTTATCTAAGTTAAGCACCTTTAAATGGGGTATATTTTTTAATGACACTTGCGTAACTGTTGGGAAGGAAGCGTCAAGTCTTTCTAGAGAGGTCATGTTTTCAAGGTTAATCCTACTGACTTTTGTATCTTTCAGGTCTAACTCCTTCAGTTTTTCAGCATTCTTAATGGAAACAGATTCAAGATTATTTGTTGCAAGAGTTACATTTTCCAAAGCAGGAAAGGTGTCCAATTCTAACTTTGAAAATTTATTGCCACCCAAAAATAAATTCTTTAACTTGTCTTTACAAGGATTCAAAAGACTTCCTAGGTTTGATGATTCATTTTTTGACACCCGATGATCTAAACGTAGATTTTCGAGATTCGGGAACGAGGCAATTATATCTTTGAGAGTTTCTTCATTTTTGAATTCATGCTTTATACCTTTGACTTTATGCTGAAGAGCTTCTTTAAAATCACCATATTCGATTAATTCTCGAATTACAGGGGATGCCGCGTCTAAGGTCGCTGCATCAGCCCATGAAATATCATCGAGGACATGACCCACGATAGTGCTAATAACAGACGTCTGTGAATCAGAGATTAGACCAGACTCTTTCCATCCCCCATATTTTGAACACAAAGTCTTGAGGGCATTAATTCTGGAATCGCTATCTGTCAGAGCGTGATTGAATAAAGTTAAAAGAGGATTTTTGACCTTGTCATTCAAGAGTGTGTCGGGTGCTAAAAGCCACATAGATTCTTCTGTGGTATTGGCGTGGACCGTTGTTGGATGCTGTCCAAGCACTTCAATATAGTCTTTTTCGGCTTTAAGAAGGGTTTGTAGGTTATGCGCTTTGCTATGCACTCTGTAGTCAGCGGAGAGATCGAGTTTAAACAAAGCCATGTTGTTTTCACTAACGGTAAGAGCTATATCTCCGGACAGTTCATCTGCCGTTTCTCTAAGGCCAGCAAGATCAAGCGTATATGTCCTTTCAGGGTTTAATGCTGTGAATAGAGTTTGTAAGGATTCTTCTAGCCATGTTTTCTTTTTGGCAAAACCTTCCTTGGGTAGTTCATTGATTTTTAATCCGAAAATCTTTTGGAATACTTTTATAAAGTTGATGAAGCCAGAAATGATCTCATTTGTCCCTTTTTTGTAATCAACCTTGATGGCGTCTCCAGGTCTATTTAAATCCCCAACAACTCTGTTCCATGCAGACCTCATCGTAATGTCTCCGTTGTTTGCTTTGTCTGGAGTTTGGATGGCATAAAAGTCTATAAAGTTCTTAATGTAAGGATTTCCAGGTGAATTTTCATCCACATACTTGAGAATCGGGTTTATGTTAAATTGCTTAGTTGCAGCCTTAAACGTCATAAGATTCGTCACATGATTCATAAACTTCTCAACACAGTCTGAGAACGTTTGTGCACCAAAAAGGATCTGATTTTTTTCTCTATCATAAGGATAAGCGGGCCCATTGCTGAGTAAATGCGTTCCAGATTTGTAGGGTGTCGGAGACGTAAAAAGGCTAGCATTAGCCAAAGCATAGATGTCATCTAAATCATAGGGGCCCTGTTTCTTTTCAATAGTAGGAAGATCATCTAGACCCAGCAAGTCATCCTTATCAAAATTTTTGAGTTCTTCCTCATCGACAATATCGCCTCCTAAATGCTTGAGAAGGTCTTCTATATCATTACGATCATTAAACTTTTCATCGAAAAAGCCCGTAATGACTTGCTCCGTAGCCCCTTCCAGATAGAGTGAGTCCTTTTCCTGCTTGATTGATTCAACGATTGCGTCGATGAGAGGCATCAATGTCTTTTGATTAAAATCCTTCCGCAAAGAGCCTTTTTTTATTCCTTTTTTTAAATCCATACTCACATTCAAATCATCCAAGAGCTTATCCTTTCCCTTAGTAATCTCTTCATCTGAGTCTAAATGTTCACGAACGCTTTTCACAAACTTGAGCAATTGAGCAACCGATTCAGCTTTAGTCACATGATTACCAAAGTTCAGTATATGAACCCTTTCAGCAGAAAGAGAACCACCTGGAGAAGGCATAAGTATGATGGCGAGCTTTGTAAGGCCATCTTGTCCCTTATCCTCGGCGTAATTATGGGTGCCATCGGGATTAAAAGCCGACGTCACGTTCCCATTAAAGCGTAGATTGTGCATGTATCCAGATTCTAATAAGACCTCGCCTAAAACGGGCGAAAAGGATTTCTTTTTAAAATATTTGGTCACACCATTAAAAGACTTAAATTCAAGCTTTGCCTCAGCAGCCGAGGGCACTAATAAGGTAGACAGCAAAGGTAATGCATAAACAATTTTACGAATACGCTTTTTCATAACACACCATTCTATTAGTATTCATAATTCAATTATAGCTTAAAAATATTAATAAAACATCAAATAATATATTTGCAACACTGTATTGAATCGCCTAGGAGCTTCTTTCTCGGCCTGAAAGGTTGAGTTTCAACCTCAAGGGTGTCATATAAAACGTTCTTGCTAATCTTGTGATAGATAGGGCCTCGGCCATTCCACCGCCACCCGCTGAGTGTCCCCAGCCTTTTCTAGTTGTAACTTCGGCTGGCAATGGCTACGCGACAAAAAACTCCGAAGATCCGCTGTAGTGGAAACCACGGTAGAGGAGAGTGAAGGCGAGCTAACACATAACTATTTTTAAAAGCTCTCATTTGCGGCACCAGTGCGGCAGCGGGATTTTTTCGTCTTTTTGGAAATGCTCTGGAAGCCTTGGTTTTCTTGGTTGCGGGGGTAGGATTTGAACCTACGACCTTCAGGTTATGAGTCTTAGGGAACGCATAAATCGCAACTTTTGAGAGCAACGCGTAACACATAACTTTTTGATTTATAACGATTTCATGCTTATGGGCAGTTGCCGTGTTTTGTGCTTAATTACCCGCTAGTGTCCCAGGAGTGTCCCACCAGTGTCCCTTTGGATTGAGTGATTAGCCATGGTAAGCTCAACTAAATCTGCCTCCAAACCGCTAACACAATTAGAGAAACTGTCAACACTGTTGACAGAAATTTCTTGGTCTAACCATCTTCATTTGCTTTCTAAGACAATCATTTTAATCATTCCCCAGCTTCCAGTTATAACTTTCACTTAAAATGACAATAAATGATTCTTGCAAAACTCATAACCAGACATTTCATTGCCATTTTCTCATAAACACATTCAATTCGTTAGATATGCTTGCTATAGAGAGCATAATGCTTGTTTTGGACAGGCAGGTATGATATATCTAGAAATAGATACTCCTTAACAGCGAGACATACCCATGATTGAAATTTCAGGGTCGAAAGATTTAAGTAGGATAGTTCGGGATCTCCGCAAAAAAGCACGCCTATCCCAGGGACGATTAGCGGAGCTTGCTGGCCTCAGCCGCACAGCCGTCCAAAGCCTAGAAGCTGGCAAGGAAACAATTAAATTGGATACGGTATTCAAGACCTTAAAGATCCTGAACATCCATGTTCACTTAAGCCATCCGTTAATTAAGGAAAGTAAAAATTCATGATTGAATCCCTATCCCCAACTGAAAATATCGAACGTCGTCTGCTGATCACCTGCCATACAATCCTCTGCGGATACTTGACTCAAACCAAAAGCAATGAATATTCTTTCACCTACTTGGAAAGTTATAGAGGGCCTCCTATTTCTTTAACCATGCCCGTCCGCCTTGAGCCCTATACATTTGATCGCTTTCCCCCTTTTTTTGACGGATTATTACCAGAAGGGGTACAGCTGGAAGCTCTTCTTCGGCAGAATAAGATTGATGCCCATGATTATATGGCCCAATTAGAGGCCGTTGGAGCCGACTTAGTTGGGGCTGTGACCGTAAAGGGTGATCGATGATGCGATGCCCCATCACCTACGAGGATCTTCTTCCCGGTGAGAATCGATATAGTGCTGCTGGCTTGAAACGACTATCACCCCGCCTAAAATCCTTGAAAGATTTTCCCTACACGATGGGGGAGCAGCTGAAGGAGGCCAACAGGCTAGCCTCCAAACTCTCCATTCAGGGCATACAACCTAAGTTAAGTGTTGTCCTTGATGTCGCTCAAGAAACCTTCGAGATCGCCGACAAAGGGGGAACCTTTATCTTAAAGCCACAAAACCCCCAATGGAATAGCCTACCAGAAAACGAAGATCTCACGATGCGCTTAGCTGCTGCGATAGGGATTGAGGTGCCATTGCATGGCTTGCTCTATTGTAAAGATGGGGCCTTGAGTTATTGGATACGTCGTTTTGATCGCCCATCGCTACGCAATCCGACAAAACAAAAGCTGAATGTGGAGGACTTTGCGCAACTCAGCCAAGAGGACCGCTTGACAAAATATAACAGCTCCATGGAAAAGGTGGCCAAGATCATCAGTCAGTTCTGTTCTTTCCCTCTTCTGGAGCAGGAAAAACTATTTCGATTAACACTCTTTAACTTCATTGTAGGCAACGAGGACATGCATCTGAAGAATTTCTCGTTGATCACCAGAGATAGCCTGATTTCTTTGTCGCCAGCTTATGATCTACTCAACACGACGCTTGCCATGGGTGCGGGAACGCAAGAAGAGATGGCTCTGACTCTGAATGGGAAAAAACAAAAATTGAAGGCTGACGATTTCATAGAAGTCTATGGTAAAGGTCGATTAGGGCTTTCCTCTAATACCATCAACAGGATTTTACAAACAATTCAGCTTATCCAACCGGAATGGAGGCAATTGATTGATCGAAGTTTCCTGACGCAAGATCAAAAAGACGGTTATAAGGCCATTATAAAGGAAAGGTTGGCGCGATTTTTTTAGGGGTGATTGACGCAATACCACAACTCTCAAGCACCCTGAAAGCAAGACGCTTATGATGGAGTCGGACATTTCTTGGCAATACTAACACTTTGTTTTATCTTAAGAAAATCTTATCTTTCGTCATTGATATCCGAGCTGCATCCTAGTAAATTGCCGAGTATGAACATTGAAACATTGATCAACTCTGAGATAGGACGCAGCCAAAAAGATCCTCTTAAAAAGTACGCTGTTGTGGATAGTTAACACTGCTATCTGCACTCTCAGAGATGACCTGGCAAAACTTCGTGAAGAAGGTCTTATTAATTCAAAGGGTATGAAGCGAGGAACAATCTGGTTTTTACTCTTGAAACCACGTTAAAACTTATCGGCGGTTATCGGCGGAGATATAAAAGATAGACAGTTCATGTTCATATCTTTGGATTATTTATACGTAGGCCAAAATTCATCAGTTTTAAGCCGCCTCTTTAGGTCTTCAGGGATCACACAACAATTGTCAGCATTTGCCATAATCGCCCGTAAGGCTTTAGTTGCTTCTGGATCTGGATCCACCTCAGGTAGCGGAACGTATCTTTCTCTATGTTTTACATTTGCGGTGACGGCTTCAGTGTATTTTTTGTAAACTCGTTTTAGGAGTTGGTAAACTGACGCTTTCAGAACATCATTTTCTTCTTGAAAGATTTCTTCACACATTTTAGCAAACTCAAGAAATCTTTGATTTCTTGGTTCAATTCCAGGGAGCTTTTTTTTACTTGTACCTGCTTCTAAACTATCATAAAGTTTTTGAAACTTTTGACTATCGGAATATTTCTTAACTTTTTCGTCTTCTTCATGCATAAAAGTAAGTTTTTCTCTGACCTTCGGTTTTGAAAGAAATGGCCCCGACCATATTTTTGTAAAACAGCTTTGAGCTTCTTCATCTAGTCGTTTGTAATTAATACAATATGCAGGTGAAGATAATAAGCAGATCATCACTATCCAACCTATGGATACTTGTTTCATCATGTTACTCTCCTTTCCTAATTTATCGTGCGGTGTTGTAAGGTATACGGTATTCCTAAGTAAAATATCTCTAAGTCATATTTCGAATGTCTAAAATTATTAAGGAAGTCAAATAAAGCAAGCACTTGTTCCTCTAAAGCGGGTTGGGTAGTTCTAAGAAAATCTCCAGTTAAATCCTCATTCAATGAACACTTCCTTAGAAACCAAGGTTTTACCTCTCTTATTCCACGAATTTCCACAATGGCTTCTCCATATTCCAGTTCTGAATCATCCATTTCTTCTCGGTACCTCCCCATAGAATTATCAGAATCTAAAAAGCAGGGAGGTGATAACAAATCATGTTCCCAGGGAACGCTTTCTATTTTAAAACCATCCAAATTTATTTCATCCAAATTTATTTTAAACGTTTTTATAGGCTCGTCAACTGACCGTATTGCTCGCTGCAAATAACTATAAAAGAAAGACTTTGTTGACTCGCCCTCAATAGTAATATCATCTTTAAGGTTACGAATCATAGTTGTGCTTATGACTCCTTTGCTCAGAAGATCTGTCAAACTTGATAGATTCTGTTCTACAAAATTCTCTTCAAAATATGGCAAAAGATGAGAGAGATCTTTAGGCGCACCTTGTTCGTCAAAATACTGTTCTCCATAATTTGTTTGGTAAAATAGGTCTAATATTTGACGAAAATCTGAATTTTTTGAAATAAATGACAAATATTCTAAACAAGTTAGAATCCTCCCTTTTTTTTAAATTTCTTTGATTTTTCAGCTAGTTGTGGCTTATAGTTGCCGAGATCATATCTAGGATAAGTATATAGAAATCGTCAGTTTAATAACCAATTTTATTAATCATGTCAAGCTCAACAATTGCCCATTTAGAAGTTGTTAATTCTGAAGAATTCAAACAAATGGTCTAATGGGTTCAATTGGCTCATTATGGGTTCATAATGGGGTCATTGGGTTCATAATGGGACCATGATTTCTTCATTATGGCATTACTGGTAAAGCTTATTTCATTTGCTTGCACGCAGCTAATCTTGTAAAGATTAATAGTCAAAACTAAGGATTTCAATGGAACTCAGCGAACTAAAGAAAATCATCAAGCGCGGTGAAGACAGTCAAAATCAATTCAAAGAGAACATTCGCAATCACGATTCTCTCGCTGCAGAAATCGTTGCCTTTTCTAATTCTCGCGGAGGAAGACTTTTTATTGGAGTCTCTAACAAAGGAGAGCTCATAGGTCTTTCGGGAAAAGAGATAGATAGAATCAATCAATTGATCAGCAATTGTGCGAGTCAGCATGTCCGTAGTCCAGTAACCGTATATACGGAGAACATTTCTTTAGATTCTGATCGGGTGGTTGTTATTGTGAAGATTCCAGAAGGAATGGATAAACCTTACTTTGACCACCAAGGTATCATTTGGTTAAAAAGTGGCGCGGATAAAAGACGCATCCATTCAAAAGAAGAGCTAAGACGACTTTTTCAAGAAGTGGATCTTTTACATGCTGATGAAGTTCCAACAAGAGCGGGAATTGAGGTTATCAATGCTCCTCTCCTTTCAGACTTTCTGACGAACGTTTACAAAGAAACTCTACCTGAATCCAATGCAAAAAGACTTCATTTGCTTGAGAATATGAATCTTGTAACTCAGCAAAAGTTAAATCTAGCTGGTCTTTTATTATTCGGAAGCAAGCCCCAGTTATTTAAGCCTGAATTCATCGTTAAAGCCGTGAGTTTTTCAGGAGATAAAATCGCTGATAAGTACTTAGATAGTGAGGATTTTGAAGGCCCGCTATCTGTGGTTTTTCAAGGGGCTTTAGCCTTCATCATGCGAAACCTGCGCAAGATTCAAAAACAAAAGGGTGTTAATACAATTGGAGAGCCTGAAATCCCTCAACTTGTTTTTGAGGAGCTTTTGGTGAATGCGCTTCTGCATCGCGACTATTTTATAAGTGCTCCCGTAAGGCTTTTCATCTTTGATGATCGTATAGAAATCATAAGCCCTGGCTGTTTACCAGATCATCTAACAATTGAGAAAATCCAATCTGGAAATTCAATTCAACGCAATCCCATTTTGGCTTCTTTTGTATCAAAGGGCCTCTTACCTTATAGAGGTCTCGGAACTGGCATAAGACGAGCCCTTCACGATTGGCCTCAAATTCAATTTATTGATGATCGTGATGGAAGTCTTTTTACAACGCGCATTGAAAGGTTAAAGATGCAAGATGCACCTATAAATGCACCTTTAAATGCACCTTTAAATGCACCTTTAAACGAATTGGAATCATATCTAACTTCGAGGCAACTGGAGATTGTTGATATTCTCTCCCGCCAAGGGGAATTAAAAATGAAAGATATTTTATTAAACTTAAAAAACCCACCCGCCGAAAGAACTCTCAGAGATGACCTGGCAAAACTTCGAGAAGAAGGTCTTATTAATTCAAAGGGCATGAAGCGAGGGACAATCTGGTTTTTACTCATGAAACCACAATAAAACTTATCGGCGGTTATCGGCGGTTATCGGCGGCGGTATAAAAGGTATCGGTGTAAATGAAAGCGCCAACACGGGTGAAAGAGTGTTGAGGTCCTAAAAATGACCCGTAAACTGACTAAGAAGAATTACACCAAAACTAATTTATAAGGTGCCATATGCTATATTTTACGTCTGATCATCATTTCTGGCATAGCAATATCATTAGGTTCTGCAATAGACCTTTTGGCTCTGTAGAAGAAATGAATGAAGCCTTAATTCAAAAATGGAATGATCTTGTGAGGCCGGAAGACGAAGTCTACTATTTGGGTGATTTTAGCATGGCAGCGCGTCCTGTTGAGGTTTATACGACAAAATTGAATGGCATCAAGTACTTGGTCCCCGGAAATCATGACTTTTGTCACTCTTATAACAAGCAAACACGCACACCAGAACGGCATGCGCGGTGGGTCCAGCAATATCAAGAGTGGGGATGGAATGTTGTGCCTGAACAAATGTTGCTCATTATACCTGAACTTGGAGACGTAAAGTTATGTCACCTACCCTACGGCTCGAACTTTGAAGGCGACAAATACGCCAAGTGGCGCCCGCAGGATGAAGGCCACTGGCTTTTATGCGGACATGTACATGACAAGTGGAAAACGATGCATAAAATGATCAACGTTGGAGTCGATGCCTGGAACTTTCAACCTGTTTCTGAGGTCGAGATTGTACGTATTGTTCAGGGTGTCATTGATAATTCCCCTGCCCCCAATCTCGGTTAGTGCACCAATACCGTATTGGCTGCGCTGAAGGCTGCAAAGTTCACGTCATAGAGCGTGATACTGCTCCCATCATGGAAGGTGGCCACTGTATCAAGGGCGGCGGTTCCTCCTACATTTGGATGAGTAAACACCGTGTCCGCATTGATAGCTGCAAGATCAACTCCTGCTGCAACCTTGAAGACCAGCTTATCTCCTTGACCTGTATTAAAGTCAGTGATCGTGGCATGGCCTTGATTCTCGAGATGCCCATCGTTATGAAGAGATGCTAGGGAAAACTCAAACTTATCAGCCCCAGTGCCACCCGTCAGTGTGTTATCACTCCATTGGATCGTATTCAGACCTTGTAAGAAGTTATCAAGCCCTGAAAGATTCAGCGCATCACTCCCAATGATGGTGTCGTTACCAGCTCCGCCATTAACCACGTCATTCCCAAAGGTGATGTGGTTGCCAGTATCAATGACAGGGGTCTCAAGTCCAGTAGGTGAACTTCCCCCATTGGGATAGTTAATTGTGCCTGAGAAGAAAGCCCCAGCTCCTGATGCTCCAGATCCAGCATGTGCGCTGAAGCTCAAGTTTTGCAAACTCGCATAGATGACATCATTTCCTGAGCCTCCTTGGATCGTATTACCAGCCAAGGTGAAGGTGTTATCTGTCATATAAGCCGCTGCGTCAGTTTGGGTGATAACGGTCGCATTTTGGAACAGATTAAAGTAAGACCCTTGACCAGGATTCGTTACCGTCCCTCCTTGCACAGAAAGGGAGATCGTCTGAGCATCTCCGTAAATGGTATCAGAGCCATTCCCATGATCGGTAATAACGTTGCCTCCCATGGTGACATTATTTCTATCAATTTGACCT
>Ga0207080_1055_pt1 | contig 25674 bp, 22 predicted proteins | sample Alteio_BWMinHeat_58_FD_153532 | JGI IMG/M metagenome (GOLD analysis project Ga0207080, IMG submission 153532) | Enriched cells from forest soil in Barre Woods Harvard Forest LTER site, Petersham, Massachusetts, United States -... | ecosystem: Environmental > Terrestrial > Soil > Temperate forest >...
TAAGGCCTAATATAATATCAACAATAATTCCATAACCATCACCCTTCATAAATTTCCCGGCCAGCCAGCCTGCAATACCCCCTAATAAAATCCGCATTAATAAGCTCATAATCTTTTAATTTAAGTGTGCCAAGAAATAAATTGAATAATTGGTTTAATCATCCAGCGTCATTGATATTGGTCAACTTTTCCAGGACGATACAATGTTACACCTGTTAAACTTTATATAAACTACATAAAATATTGATAATTATATATATACAATAATTAAAATTTACTAAAGAATATGCCAATGGCTATCATCCCATACCTGGCACAGGCCATGCCCTTTGCCGTACACGGGGTCGGCTTCAGGCAGCGGCACCTCCCGTATTTTGCGGTCTGTACGGGGCCTTTCGCCAGTCTTGCCGTAATTCATATCGTAGTCCATCCCATTTGGGTAGGCACCTATACATCCCACATCATGCACCTCACCGAGGTTCTTATGTGCTACACCTGCCGGTATCACCAACACGTCCCCCTGTTCAATTTTTACCCGTACACCGTTATCACCGCCAAGCAGCAACGTAGTTTCGCCCCTATATACACCTAAAACTTCGTGAGTGGTGCTGTGATAATGATAGTAAGTGAAAATGCCGCTATCCCATGCGTTCGACCACTTGTTACTTTCAAACAGGTTCTTCACGTTCCGGGCCGGGAAAAGAGAAGGAATATAAAGAACCCCCTTATACAACAAGGCAGGTAAAAAATTATTGGGAAATTTCCCGTTATCCCTAAGATTAATTTTCTGAATATTTTCGATTATGGTTTCCATCGGTATTATTGCAACTCAACAAGTTGTCGCGAAGTTTGTTTATAAACAGGCGATTTCTTTTTTTGGGATTCCGGATTATTTTCCTGGAATCGTATTTTTATGCCTTTAAAACTCTGCAATGGGAACAACTATTGATTCGAACAAAAAAATTGTGGATAGTTTTTTTGTCGCACTTGAAACGCAGCAATTTGAAATTTTAAAAGAAATATTTGCCCTGGATGGACAGCAGCTTAACCCGTATTCGCCCGACGGTTTCCCAAAAAGTTTTGACGGTGCCGAAGGAATTTATAAACAATACAGCGCCCTTACAGCAAACTTCGGCCAAATGAAATTCCCAAGAAAAATATATGCTACGGAGGACCCGAATTTCTTTTTTGTAAAATTCAGAGGCGAAATAGAAATTAAGGCCGGTGGCAAATATGAAAATGACTACCTGGGCACTTTTAAGCTCGAAAACGGAAAAATTATTGAGTACACAGAATATTTTAACCATGTTGTGATGGCGAAAGCGTTTGGGATTAAGTTATAAGTCAACCGCGCTTAGATTTTTGCTTTAAATCAAACCGTCTGTTATGGCCTTTTTCACCAGGGCAGCAGTGCTTTCTGAACCTGTTTTGCGTAATAGGTTCTTCCTATGACTATCTACGGTATGCTTGCTAATATATAGTGACTCTGCTATTTGTTTGCTTAATAGTCCTTCGGCGAGTAAGTATAGTACTTCTTTTTCGCGCCTGCTCAAAAGGCTATTTTTCTCCAGAAACATGTTCTGGACGTTTACGTTAAGATATGATTGTTCGCCATCCATTCCTATATAAGACATAACAACCTGATCGTTTTTTTTAAGGTGAGAAATATCAGTTAGTACCACTAACGTTCGTAAAATCTTCCCCTCATCGTCGTTTTGTATTACTACAACCTGCTGCATTACCCGTATGTATTCACCATCTTTCTTTTTTATGCGATAATCAAATCGCATTTTATATTTCATCTGTTTTTTGGGTGTCAAGCCCATAAGGAATGATGCTGCTGCGTCCTGGCAATTTAAAAACCAGGCTCTGTCATTTGGATGTATACACTGCATGATCATCTCTACTGAAAACTCTTCCCGGGTGTAGCCGAGTACCTCCTTAATCTCATCACTGACGAAATCAAATTGCAAGCGTTGAAAACTAAATACCATATAACAGCTTTCGCCGACCTGGAAAAATATCAGCAGTTTTTTATAAAGGTCAAGTTCTAATTGTAAAAGCTCTGTTGGATTGTCACCTTGTTCGGTTACGCTCTTCCAAATTTTGGCAGCCTCATTATTAAAAAGTTCAAGTTTCATTCCGGCTTAGGGCTTACTGGATGCTCTAAAATAAAAGAAATTTTAAAAAATCACTATAAATAGGGATTGAAAAATTTTGAAAAAGATGAGAATTTTAAGCTATTTAATAGCTAACCTAAAAATTATGCCTAATTCATGGAAAAAACTTTTTAATAGCATTTTGCTATCCTTGGTTTTAACTTTCTTTTCCTTAAACGCCTTGTGCCAGGGAACGGAATGGGGCGCCTGGAAAAATTTTCCTTGCTGGAAATATCTATACTTCCGGGTTAGGCGTGATGCGTACAACTCATCCGCAAGACAATATCCCTGGTACGTACAATTTAAAAGCCGGTATAACACTACAATCAATTTTTCCTATGCCGCATTATCACCACAGCAAAATGAGGCGTATAAAACCGGTAGTTTCAGCCCGGAATTTGGACGGGAACACTTGAACTCAAGTGATTCCAATGGTGACGATCATGCAGGCAGTGATGTATCTGGAAGTTTGTTATCTGCTACACAGAATATATACGTGGTGATACGTGACGTACGATTTGGAAGCGATGACAGCGGAGGATATGCTACGGACGAGTGCGGAAGGCCAAGTGCTTCAAATGGTGGAGGTGACAATAGCGGTAGCTCTAATGGTAATGCATCTTTAAATAATAATTCCGACTTAGCCACCCCTCAACAGCAGCCTTACGAATTGATTCAATCACGTGATGGAGTTTCGGTTTATGTTGCTTTTATTACGATGGGCGGCAATACTTTAAATGCTGCGGTAAAAATTGTAAATAATAATGGCTACTCTGTAATAGTTACCTGGGGCGGCCCCAAATGGTTTGATAACAGTGCTTATCTTGATCCCAATACCAGTAGGTTAAACGGAATAAGTGCGCCAAGCCAAACCGGATACTCTGATAAGTTTGCACCAGGGGAAATGAAAGACGCAAGCCAGCACATGCCCGGAACACATGGCGCCGAGGTAATCTACTTTAGGCCTAACTGGCTTTATTTTGACGCACCAAAAGGCAAAGTTTGGCAGCCGGGTGAACTAAGTTTTGGGATAGAAAATCTGAAAGTTCTTGATTTAAACGGCAGACCCCTTAATGGTAGCGAAACGGAGGCTGTTGCTAATACTCATAATACGTCGGTTCAAAGTAATAATCAACAGCAACAAGCGATTTCTAATCAACAACACGCAACGCAACAGAATCCGCTGCAAGAAAATCTTTCCAGTAGGAATAATATTCCAAACCAGCCTCTTCAAGATCAGGCAAATCAACCCCGACGTCTAAATCAAGCCCCCAATAATGCACAGAATTCAAACAATGACGCTATACAAAACCAATTGGCATTAAACCGAGCGAAAATAAACGCTATGGGGCCGGGTGGGACAATTACATCACAACAACAATATAATACTAAACAACCTGTGATATCATCGCCGATAAATAGTGACAAAGATGCTACAGACGCTGTACAAAAAGCTTTGCAGCAAAACCTTTTGCAGATTAATTCTATGCAGTCCGGCCGTGCTCCTATAACAATACCTTCAGCGTTGCCAGGAAACTCAGTAGTCCCAAGACAATCAACAAATAATGCTGTGCTTGATGCCGCAAATAAGATATTTCAGGTATACGCTGATGCACATCAAGCCCGGGCAGATTACGATGCTCAAAATCTGCGGGATGCCAGTAATGGCGATACCCATGCCATGAATTTGGTTGCAATAACAGCTATGGGGGATAGGGATTATACAACCGCTGCATATTGGGATCAAAAATCTGCTGACGGAGGAAATCCGACTGGAATGCTTGCGTTAGCGGAACTATATGATCGGGGATGGGGTGTTGACAAAAACATCGACTTTTGTATCTATTGGCAAAAAAAAGCAGCCGACATGGGTTGGCATGATGGAATATATAAATTGGCTTTTACGCTTACTTTTCGTCCGGATTGTGAAAGCAAATTAGCGGCTATTTCCTATTTTCTAAAAAGTGATTCTCTTGCGCCATATGAAAAGCGCCCGGGGGTCTTCTCTAACGAAGAGAAGTTTAATTACATTGATACCTACAAATGGGCTGATGCGGACGGCAGAATTGCCGATCTTATCCTTTCTGATTGCATGACAAATCTCACCGAGATTCAAAAGTTAAAAATTGCGATCAATTATTATCAAAAATCTATAATGATATATAAAAAGAAAGTGGGTAAAGAAATAAGAAACATAGAATTTTCAAGTTGGCAAAACAAATTAGCGAACGCACAGGCAAGACTCAAAGCGCTTGGAGGTTAATTAAAGCATCAGGTTAAGAAAGATCGAAGCTAAACAATCGTCTAATCCCTCATATTAATATACTGCAACGGCTGCCAGAAATCCACGTGTACAAAGCGCCACCTACTATTCTACGTCCCCTGTTAGATAAGTCTCCTCATATTTCCGTCCTTTCCATTCAACCGGGCCCGGGATAAATTGTAAAAACAGGAAAATAGTATTAGCAACGAGTGAAAAAGGCGTATAAAGCCATACGCCGGCGTCTGTTTTTAAATCGATATCGCGGTATGTTTTAAACAACATCCCTAAATCAAGCAGCCATTTTAGTAAAACCAAAACGCCCGCAACGCGCCAGCTTATCAAAAATCCTATCAGGATAGCTACAGGCAATGATGCCCACAAAAATAACAGCCCGGCAACAAAGGGTTTGGGCAGTTGTAGTGCACCTGTAAACCATCTTCTGCGTTGCTTTATTAGGGCGCCAAAAGTAGGCAAAGGGTGCGTGAAAGCCAGGCCATGTGGTTCCAATACTGTGCGGAATTGAAAACCGCGCTGCATGATCTGCCTGAAAAGCTCATAGTCCTCGGTTACCGAAAATGGAATGTTTTCATAACCGCCGGTTTGCCAATAAACCGAGGCCTTAACGGCCATATTGTTGCCCATAGCGGTTACGGGCTTACCTTTCTGCGCATAAAAATGACCCTGCGCCGTGTAAAATAGCCATTCAGCATTTTGTAACTGCGCAAATAAGCTTTTCCCCTTTATTGCAGTAACACCTGTAATTACACCTGTTTCCGGCGAAAAGTAACCCATCATCGAACTCAGCCATTCAGGTACAACCGTAGTATCGGCATCGGTTATGAAAAAGAATTCGCCTTCGGCTTTGTGAGCCAGTTGTGCCAGTACATTCGATTTACCACGCTGGTGCTTCAGTTGCGTTTCTATTGATAAAAGATGAATATTAGTGTGTTGTGTCGCATAAGATTGAACGATAGCCGATGTCTTATCTTCCGATAGGTCATCACCAACCCATATTTCGAATTTGTCTTTAGGATAATCCTGGTTAAGCAAAGCGTCCAGGCAGTCACCGATGTTGGCCGCCTCATTGCGTGCGGCTACCAGCACGGAGATCACCGGGAATTTTTCTGTTTGCATGTGGGCCTAAAGATAGTTTGTTGACCGGGATTTACAAGCCTCGAACTGCAAATCCGGCTAAAAGGGTTATTCCTCGAATATTTGGATCATATTATCATCTGGGTCCATGATGATCATTGTTCTTTTACCGGTTTTATCATCCGTTATTATGTGACCGCGAAATTTTACTTTTTGTTTAACCAGGTAGGAATACCAATCAGCAAAACCTTTCACAACAAAACCAAATTTTACAAACCCGCGGATATCTTTGGAACGGCTATTTTTTAAGATATCTTTTTTAGATACCGTGGAATTTAGTTCTATTAACTCGATATGAATTTGCGCCCTTGTAAGATTGGCTTGTTTAAATCCTCTTTCCTTAGATATAGTCTTGTTTTTTAAAACCATTCCCACGTTTGAGCAGTACCAGTTAATGGAGCTATCGATATTGGACACAATTATTGCTGCAAACGAAGAATGAGGTTCAGGCAATTTGCTGCTTTGGGCTAATCCGCCAGAATAGCAACAGGTGACCAGAAATATTAAAACAAAAGTTTTCATAACCAATTCCGCATTCCACCTTCGGCATTCCGCAATAAAACTAATCCCTCATATTAATATACTGCAACGGCTGCCCGAAATCCCCTTTACGGCAAAGACTTATAACTGCCTGCAAATCGTCGATCTTTTTAGCCTGAACACGCACCTGGTCGTCCATAATGGAAGCCTGTACTTTCAGCCCGCTGTCTTTGATCGCTTTTACAATTTTCGACGCGGTCGGCTTATCTATACCTTCTTTAATCTTGATTTCTTTACGGATCATATTCCCAGACGCATATTGCTCTTTTCCGTCATCAAGTGATGAGGGATCAAGATTTTGCTTCACCATACGGCTGATGATAGAATCTTTGATAGCCTTAAGCCGCATATCATTTTCAGTAACAATCGTAATCAGGTTGCTTTTTTTATCCAGGTCGATAGTGCTTTTGGAGTCGTGGAAATCATAGCGGTTAAGTATTTCCTTTTTGGCCGTGTTGATGGCATTATCAAGCGTTTGCCCATCAATTTTACTTACAATATCAAATGTTGGCATGGGTTGGAGGTTTATTTGCAAGTGTAAACATACATAAATAAACAATTCGGCTTATTTTCTCTTCAATTTAGTCACAAATTGCACCATTTAAAGTTTACTTAATATTAACTTAACAAATAAATAGGCAGTTTTGTAAGTATTGGCGTACGGCCGTATTCTATGGACATCAAAAAGATACCGTTTATCAACCGCGAAATAAGCTGGTTATATTTTAATGAAAGGGTTTTGCAGGAAGCGTCGGACCCAACGGTGCCCCTGATAGAAAGAATAAGGTTCCTGGCTATATTTTCGTCAAACCTGGACGAGTTTTATCGTGTTCGGGTAGCAACACTGAGCCGCCTTGCAAATTTGAATGTAAAAGCCAAAGAACTCCTGGGTTACAATCCTAAAAAAATACTAAACCAGATCAAGAATATCGTTGTAAAACAGGAGCGCAAGTTCTACAACCTGTATGAGAATATTATCATCAAACAACTGGCCGAGGAAAAGATATTTATACTGAATGAAAAGCAGTTGAATGTAACCCGCGGCGCTTTTGTAAAGAATTACTTCAGGGAAAAGTTACTGGCCACGCTGGTGCCGGTGATGCTGGACGAGAGCCGCCCTTTTCCTGAATTGCGCGACCGGGGCGTCTATTTCTTTGTCAAGCTGATGAAGAACCAGAAGTCGCGCTATGCGCTGATCGATCTGCGCGAAAGTTTGGCGAGGTTCCTGGTATTGCCTGAGACGAATAACCTGAAATTTATTATCCTGCTTGATGATATCGTACGCTATGCACTTGAGGATATGTTTTTCATTTTCGACCATGATACCATTGAGGCTTATTCCATACAGATGACCCGTGATGCAGAGCTTGATCTTGATAAGGAGGTGAGCGAAAAGTTTATTGATGCGCTGTCTAAAAGCCTGGCAAAGCGCAAAAGAGGCAAGCCGATGCGCCTGCTGTATGATAGCGAGATGCCGCTGGAGATGGTAAACTACCTGGTGAAACACATCGGGCTGCATGCCGAAAACCTGATCCCTGGTAACCGTTACCTTAATTTTAAAAATTTCATAGCATTTCCAAATGTGGGTCGCCACGAACTTGAGTATCCACCTGCTCCGCCGCTGCCTGTTGGAGGTTTGTCATTCGAGAAGAGCTTGATGGAGATGATTGCCAAAAAGGATTATATGGTGAGCACACCTTATCAATCCTACGATTATGTGATCCATTTGCTCCGTGAGGCGGCCATCGACCCTAAAGTAAAAGAGATCAGTATTACGTTATATCGCCTTGCTGATCATTCGCACGTAATCAACGCGTTGGTGAATGCGGCCAAGAACGGCAAGAAAGTGAATTGCCTGGTGGAGCTCACGGCGCGTTTTGACGAGCAAAACAATATTACTTACAGCAGCCGCCTGGAGGAAGATGGGGTAAACGTTTTGTACGGCGTGCCTAATTATAAAGTGCATTCTAAAATATGCCTCGTTACCCGCGTCGAAAAGAGGCAGCCGGTTCACTATGCCTGCCTGTCGACAGGAAACTTTAATGAGAAAACTGCAAAAATTTATGCGGACCATACTTTATTTACAGCTAACAAAAAGCTAACTAACGACCTGGTAGAAGTATTCAGGGCGCTGAAGACGGACACACTGGCAAAGGGGCTGAAGCATTTGATCGTATCACCGATAGACTCGCGGCCGGCGCTATATAAATTGATCGACAGCGAGATCAAAAATGCCAAAGCCGGTAAACCTGCCTATATGATATTGAAGATGAACAGCCTGGCCGATGAGCAAATGATCATTAAATTATACCATGCCAGCAATGCGGGAGTGAAGATCCAAATGATCGTACGGGGAATGTGCTGCCTGGTACCGGGTGTTAAGGGATTTAGCGAGAATATCACTGTTATCAGCATTGTGGACAAATACCTCGAGCACTCTCGCGTGCACATTTACTGCAATGGCGGCGATGAACTGATCTATCTGACTTCCGCCGATTTTATGACCCGAAACATTGACAACCGCGTTGAGGTTGGTTTCCCGGTATACGACGAGGAACTAAAAAAAGAGATCCGGGATATCATCAATATACAATTGGAGGACAATACAAAAGCACGCGAGATCAACAGTCATAACAGCAACAAATACCACAAGACGAAAAGTGAAATTCCCTGCCGCGCGCAGATTGACATTTATAATTACTTGAAATATAAAAATTAAATAAAATTGAAATACGCTGCCATTGACATAGGCTCAAATGCCATCAGGTTACTAATAGCCGATATTATTGAAAACAACGGATCCGTTTCGTTCAAAAAAAATACGCTCGTGCGGGTTCCGCTGCGTTTGGGTGATGATGCCTTTTTACAGCAACACATATCAGACAGGAAAGCCGCCGACCTGGTGAAAACGATGAAGGCCTTCCGCAACCTGATGGACGTTTACAAGGTGAGCGATTATACGGCTTTTGCCACTTCGGCTATGCGTGAAGCTTCCAATGGACAAATTATAGTTAATACGATAAAGAATGAAGCTGATATTGACCTGGAGATCATTACCGGGCAAAAAGAAGCCAAAATTATTTACTCTAATCACTCGGAGCAAAACATTGATAAAACCAAAACCTACCTGTATATCGACGTTGGCGGTGGCAGTACCGAGCTTTCTTTGTTCAGCGATGGTAAACTCCTGGCATCGCGGTCGTTTAACATCGGTACCATACGAATATTGGATAACCAGGATAAGGAAGAAACATGGAACGAAATGCGCGAATTTGTGCGCGAACACACCCGCATGTTTAAAGTAGTGCATGGCATAGGCACGGGGGGTAATATCAATAAGATATATAAACTGTCGGAAGAAAAGAGCGGAGTTCCTTTAAGCTTTGTTAAACTGAAGTCACTCTATAGTTATCTTAACTCATTTTCTCTGAAGGATCGCATCAATGTTTTAGGCATAAACCAAGACCGGGCCGATGTGATTATACCTGCCTGCGAGATATTCATTTCCATTATGAAATGGGCAAACATCAAGAATATATATGTCCCAAGCGTTGGCCTGGTAGATGGGATAGTGCAGCTCCTGATAGAGAAAAACCTCCTCAGCAAAGATTAAAAAAATATTAAATATTTGTTTAAAAATTAAAAAACTGTTTATACATTTGTAGTGCCCTCTCATAGGGCATGTTTTTCATAGGTAGATGTAGGGTCGAGTACTTGTATTCGGCCCTTTTTTGTGCCCTTAACTTTAATCCATACCTTTGCCATCCAGGATGAAAAAAAGGATAGTAGTTGCTGTTACCGGGGCCAGCGGGGCCATTTATGCTAAGCTTTTACTTGAAAAATTGCAGCAATTAAGTTCGCAGATCGACCAGGTAGCTGTCGTGATGTCGGACAATGCCAAACAAGTATGGGCTTTTGAACTGGATAATGAGGATTATCTCAAAATCCCGTTTAAGTTCTATCAAAAAACCGATTTTATGGCGCCTTTTGCATCCGGTTCGGCGCGGTTTGATACCCTGGTGATTATACCCTGTTCGATGGGCACTTTGGGACGAATAGCAAGCGGCGTTTCTGATGACCTGGTAACTCGTGCAGCAGATGTTATCCTGAAAGAGCGCCGCAAATTGATACTGGTTGCACGCGATATGCCTCTTAATTTGATCCACATCCGCAATATGCAAACGGTTACCGAAGCAGGGGGAATCATCTGTCCCGCAATACCATCGTACTACAGTAAGCCCAAAACGGTTGAAGACGTTGCCATGACAGTGGTTAACAGAGTAATAGATTTGATAGGGCTGGAGAATGAAAGTTATCGATGGAACTCCGGTGACGAATAGTTCGGCGGTTTGGCTAAAGCCGTATTTGCTTAATTTCTATCCGTCGGCTAAAGCCGACGGCAATGAAGGGTTTTTATTCATCAATATATTTATTTCATTGCCGTCCCCATTTATGGGACGGACAGTCAAGAGAGAGTTAACGGCTTTAGCCAAAATAACAGCCATACAAACGACCTCAATCCAACAATAAAACAATATTTCTTACCTTTGCGGCGATAATGAATAAGAAAGTCGCTTTTTATACACTGGGTTGCAAACTCAACTATTCGGAAACGTCAACTATTGGCCGCATGTTTAATAAGGCAGGTTTTGATACAGTTGAGTTTACCGATACGCCCGATGTGTTTGTTATCAACACCTGTTCGGTGACCGAAAACGCAGATAAAAAGTGCAAAAAGATAGTTAAGGAAGCGCTTAAGGTATCTCCCAATGCTTACGTAACCATCGTTGGCTGCTATGCTCAACTCAAACCAAAGGAAATTGCCGAAATACCGGGTGTGGATATGGTTTTGGGGGCAGCTGAGAAGTTCCAATTGGTAGATTATATCACTGATCTGACTAAAAATCCAAAGGCACTGGTTTATAATCAGCCCGTTTCTGAAGCCAATCAGTTTGTTTCTTCCTATTCTTTTGGCGACCGCACCCGTACCTTTTTAAAGGTGCAGGATGGCTGTGATTATTCATGTTCGTTTTGTACCATTCCCTTAGCACGTGGTGCAAGCCGCAGTGATACGATTGAGCATGTTTTGGAACAAGCAAGGCAAATTGCTGAATCTGGCGTAAAGGAAATCGTACTTACCGGTGTTAACCTGGGAGATTTTGGTATAAGAGAGGGGCAACGTGAAGATAAGTTTTTCGATTTAGTAAAGGCATTGGACGAAGTTGATGGCATAGACAGAATACGCATATCATCGATCGAACCTAACCTGCTTTCGGATGAGATCATCGAATTTGTGGCTCAATCCAAACGTTTTGTGTCGCATTTTCATATCCCGTTGCAATCCGGAAATAACAAGATATTAGGCTTAATGCGACGCCGTTACAAACGCGAACTGTATACCGAAAGGGCCGCCAAAATAAAAGAACTGATGCCAAATTGCTGTATCGGTGTAGATGTGATAGTAGGTTTCCCCGGTGAAACACGCGAGGATTTTATAGATACCTATAATTTTTTGAACGGGTTGGATATCTCTTATTTGCACGTTTTTACCTATTCGGAAAGAGAAAATACGCCGGCAAGTGAAATGCCAAACCCGGTTCCCGGTTCAACCCGTGCCGACAGGAGCAAGATGCTTCATATTTTGTCCGACAAAAAACGCCGTGCTTTTTACGAATCGCAATTGAATAAAACTGATGAGGTATTATTTGAAGGCGATATCAAAGACGGCTATATGCACGGATTTACCCGCAACTATGTAAAAGTGAAAGCCAAATACGACCCCGTACTCGTAAACGAATTAAAAAAAGTTACCTTAACCAATATTTCACCAGATGGTGACGTTGAAATAACCGAAGCCGAAGAAATATTGGTTCATTAATTTTATATTCGTGCCAAAATACCACCACTAAATGTTTCCAACCTTAACTTCCCTCATACAATATCTTACCGGCTGGAACATCCCGCTTCCTGTACAAACGTTTGGGTTTTTTGTCGCTTTTGCCTTCCTGGCCGCTTACTGGACGTTTTCAAAGGAGTTTAAGCGCAAGGAAAAACTGGGTTATATCCACCCGTTTGAAAAAACAGTGGTGTTAGGAAAACCTGCGTCAATAGAGGACCTGGTACTCAACGGTATCTTCGGTTTTATTTTAGGGTTCAAGCTGGTTGATGCGGCGTTGAATTACCACACATTGCTTGACGATACAGAAGGGTTTATTCTTTCGTTACGCGGCAGTTGGGTGGGAGGTATTATTTGCGCCGGTATTTTTGCTTATTGGGCCTACGCTGAGAAAAAGAAACAACAGTTACCACAGCCCGAAAGCAAACAGGTAATGGTTCACCCGCATGAGCTGATGGGTAATATTTTACTTTGGGCCGCTGTAGGTGGGTTCGCGGGAGCAAAAATATTTAACGCGCTTGAAAACTGGAAAGATTTTATAGACCATCCTATTAATGAATTGATAGGTTTTAGCGGCCTCACATTTTATGGTGGCCTGATATGCGGAGGCGCTGCAGTATTGTACTATGCAAACAAGCACGGCATCAAGCCCTTAACCATGCTGGATATTGGCGGGCCGGGCATGATGCTATCTTATGGGATAGGCCGTATTGGTTGCCAGATGTCGGGAGATGGTGACTGGGGCATACCAAATCTTCACCCTAAACCACATGCGCTGAGTTGGATGCCGAACTGGATGTGGTCATTCAAATTCCCGCATAACGTAAGTAATTTAGATGTAAATAACGTTATTCCCGGTTGTACGGATAAGTTTTGTCACGAATTAATACTCCCGGTATATCCAACATCATTCTATGAATCGGTAATTTGTATTCTCCTGTTTTTTGTTTTATGGCAGCTTCGTCACAAAACAAAAATTCCGGGGGTGCTTTTTGGGATATATTTGATATTAGCAGGTATAGAGCGTTTTTTCATCGAACTGATACGGGTAAATACAAAATATTATATAGGCAGTTTTGGATTTACGCAGGCCGAAATGATTTCCGTTTTCCTGGTAATTGGCGGCATTGTATTGATATGGCCTGCGATACGTGCTTCCAAACAATTGAAAACAAGCACGAATGGTTAAGAAGATATTAAACCATAGATTGCTCAAAAACCAGGTATTTAGATTTGTACTGTCTGCCGGCATGGGTTTTTTAGTGGATGTATCTGCGTTTTACCTTCTTTACCATAATTTGTTGGTGCAGCATAATTATCATATCTTTTCTTTCACGCTGCGTAATTTCACCGTTTCATTAGCTATTTCATTCTTTTTGGGTGTGGTTGTGAATTTTTTAATAACACGCTACATGGTATTTCATGAATCAAAGTCGAAACCGTCGAAGCAATTTCTTCGTTTTGTCCTGGTAGCAACAGTCGGTTTCTTTGCTAATTGGGCCGTTGTTAAAATATTGGTTCAAGTATTTGGGATGTATCCTCCTGTAGCGCGGCCATTAGCTGCCTTAAGCTTATTTTTTGCGAGCTATTTCATTCACAAGGTATTTTCTTTCAGCCTATCTTTGCGGCATGCAACTTGAGAATATAACCAGGCAGGTTACCGAAATTTCAAAACAAGCCGGGGATTTTATCCGGCAGGAACGCAAAAATTTTAATCCCGATAGAATAGAATACAAGGGTCTTAATGACCTGGTATCCTATGTCGATAAGAATGCCGAAAAGATTATTGTTTCAGGTCTTGAAAAGGTATTACCAGAAGCCGGGTTTATCACTGAAGAAAAAACTACTACCAAAATAGGCGACCGCTACAACTGGATCATAGATCCGCTTGATGGCACAACTAACTTTATACATGGCGTGCCTACTTATTCCGTCAGTATCGCGCTCAAAGAGTATGATGAATTAGTTTCAGGGGTAGTTTATGAAATAAACCTTGATGAGTGCTTTTATGCCTGCAAGGATACGCTTGCGTACCTTAATGGGAAGGAGATTAAGGTAAGTAATATTGACACTGTTGGCAAAAGCCTTATTGCTACCGGCTTCCCTTACTACGATTTCGAAAAGCAGCCAGCCTATATGGAACTCTTTACCGAACTAATGCGGAGCTGCCACGGCTTACGCAGACTGGGTTCGGCTGCGGTTGATTTGGTATACACTGCCTGCGGCCGTTTTGAGGCTTTTTACGAATACAATCTGAATGCCTGGGATATCGCTGCAGGAGTAGTGATAGTAAGACAGGCGGGGGGAGAGGTAGTCAATTTTAAAGGTGGAAGCGAAGTAATGAACACCCGTGAATTAATAGCGACAAATGGTAAGATAACGAAGGAATTGCTGGGAATAGTTCAGAAGTACTTTTAAGTAAGATGATTCCACCGATTTTTAAGAATGATCCCACCGATTAATCAGTGTAATCATAAACTCATCGGTGAAATCACTATTAAAATCGGTGTAATCCCAACATTACATGGCTTCAGAAACCACTTCGGTAACTTCGGGAACCATTCTTTTCAGCAAGTTTTCAATGCCTGCCTTTAAGGTTACCGTGGATGAAGGGCATCCGCTGCATGAGCCGCGCAATTCCACGGTCACAACACCATCCGTAAATGATTTATAGTGAATTGCACCGCCATCCTGTTCCACAGCAGGACGCACATAATCTTCCAGTATTTGCTGTATTTTTATTTCTGAATCTGTTCCTTCAAAGTTTACCGGTGCAGCTTCTTCAATTTGTGCTTTCAGTTCTGATTCTACAGCGCCTTTCACAAACTCTTTTATTATTGGCTCAACATCATTCCAGTCAGTGCCCTCAGTTTTTGTAACCGTAACAAAGTTACTGGCAAAGAAGACGCCGTTTACAAACGAGAATTTATATAGTTCCTTTGCGAAAGGAGAATGTTCAGCACTTTCTTTGGTAGGATAATCCACACTCCCGTTAATAAGCAACTTGTTCACAATGAACTTCATGGTTGCCGGGTTGGGTGTCAATTCGGTATATACGTTGATATTCATCTTCTCTGATTCTTAATCCAACAACAAATTTAGTCAGGATTTTGATTTAAAGTACTATGCAAAATAGTTATGACCCGTAAATGACAGCTGTGATAATTAAATTCCGGTGTAATTTGACGGGCTGATTTTCTTAATCTCATTCTTTACCAATTCACTTACAGCCAACGTTTCAACAAAAGCCGCGATAGTTTCGGCATTAATCTCAGCGTTGGTACGAGTCAGTTCTTTAAGCGCCTCGTATGGATTAGGATACCCTTCCCGGCGCAATATAGTTTGTATCGCTTCGGCAACTACGGCCCAGTTGGCTTCCAGGTGGGCTGTAATAACGGGTTCGTTAAGCAACAGTTTGTTTAAGCCTTTTATGGTAGATTTAATCGCTATCAGCGTATGGGCAACCGGTACACCGACATTACGCAGTACCGTTGAATCGGTCAAATCGCGTTGCAAACGGGATATAGGTAGTTTGGCTGCGAAATGTTCAAACAAAGCATTAGCTATACCCAAATTACCTTCAGAGTTTTCAAAATCTATCGGGTTTACCTTATGCGGCATAGCCGACGAACCTATTTCGCCCGCCTTTATTTTCTGTTTAAAGTAATTCATAGAGATATAGGCCCACATATCCCGGTCAAGGTCAATTAGTATGGTATTGATACGCTTCAATGCATCGCATTGTGCAGCAAAGTTGTCATAATGCTCCACTTGGGTTGTGAATTGCGAACGACTGAGGCCCAATATGTTATTCACAAAATTATCGCCGAATTTTTTCCAGTCAATTGATGGGTAAGCAATGTAGTGGGCATTATAATTGCCTGTCGCACCGCCAAATTTGGCAGAATAAGGCACCTGTTTTAAAAGACGCAATTGATTTTCCAGCCTTTCAACAAAAACCTGTATCTCCTTTCCTAACCGTGTAGGTGATGCAGGCTGGCCGTGTGTATGTGCCAGCATAGGCAGTTTTTCCCAGTCGGAAGCATATTTTTTTAATAGCTCAATCAGCTCACCGATAGCCGGAAGATAAGTCTCGTCCACAGCTAATTTAAAGGTATAAGGGATTGAAGTATTGTTGATATCCTGTGATGTCAAACCAAAATGGATAAACTCCTTATACTTCTCCAACCCAAGGTTATCAAATTGTTGTTTGACGAAATATTCAACCGCCTTAACATCATGATTTGTGATTTTTTCAATCTCCTTTATACTGGCGGCATCCTTTTCTGAAAAATTTTTATAAATGGCGCGTAACTTTTCCGATACATCTTTGTCAAAATCATGTAGCTGCGGCAAGGGGTACTCGCATAAAGCTATAAAATACTCAATCTCAACAAAAATGCGGTATTTAATTAGCGCATATTCAGAAAAGTAATTAGCCAGCTTTGAGGTAGTGCTGCGGTAACGGCCATCAATAGGGGATATAGCTGAAAGCGGCGTAAGTGTCATAGAAATTATTTTTCGCAAAGGTAACAATTCAGCGTGGTATTCGATAATGCCGCAGTTCTTTGAAAGGAAATGTCTGGGAAAAGTCATTTGTCATGGAAACTTTGAAATCAAAAAATGTTTCCTTAGTTTTGACCCATTAAGTCAATGAGTCAAATTGAAAGAATAATAGACGGCAGCCTTGAGCTTTTTTTGCAAGCAGGGATCAAGAGCGTGACAATGGATGATATCGCCAAACATTTGGGTATGTCAAAGAAGACCATTTACCAGTTTTTTAAAGATAAAAACGAATTGGTGACTGCCCTGGTTAAGAAAAGGCTGGAGGATGATGAAAAGGAGATGACCGCTATCATTGGTCAATCGACAAATGTGATCGAGGAAATGATCAATATGATGAAATGTTCAGAGGAAATATTTTCCAGGGCAAATCCTATCGTCATTCACGATCTGCAAAAATATCATCCGGAAGCCTGGAAGCAGTTTCAGAATTTTAAAGCCGAGGTGATAGTACGCACATTGGAAGAACTTTTAAACAAAGGTATACAACAGGGTTACATACGCCCGGATATAGAAGTAAAGGTATTAGCCAGGATGCGTGTAATGCAGGTGGAAGCAGGATTTAATACTTCAGTTTTCCCGACCGGAGAATTTAATATATGGAAAGTTCAAAAAGAACTTTTGGAGCATTTCAACTATGGCATTTGCACGTTGAAGGGCCATAAACTTTTGAATCAATATAAAAACGTACACGAAGAAGTGAATTAATTAACGCTATTGACATAGGGCTGTCACACAGCCAGCGGATATTTGTAATGGTAATTGAATGAAAACACACAACAACTCACTATATATTATGAAAAACATACTTCTTATACCGCTGCTTTTGCTGGGCACTGCCTTTACCGGCTTTGCACAACAAACAGCGCAAAACTTTTCGTTGCAGGATTGTATAAACTATGCGTACCAGCACCAGGATTCCGTTGTAAATGCGGGCCTCGATGTAAAAAGCGCCGATTACAAAGTAAGGGAGACAATAGGTACAGGTTTGCCCCAGGTAAACGGGGCCGCCAGCTTCCAGGATTACTTAAGGACACCTGTTTCGGTCGGGCCTGATTTTTCTAAGGGATTTTCAGCACCTATCAACCCAAACGCACCGCTGGTACCTTTTCCTATTGGCGCCGTCAAGTATAATAATACCTACTCCTTAACGGCAACCCAATTGCTTTTCAGTGGTACTTTTTTAGTTGGCTTACAAGCGGCCAAAACCTACAAAGAGCTTTCGCAGCGAAGCCTGGTCCGTTCAAAAATTCAAACAAACGTCAACGTAACCAAAGCCTATTACCAGGTGCTGGTAAGTAACGAACAGATAAAACTGCTGGATGCTAATATAAATCAATTAAAGCAGCAACTGGACCAAACTACACAGCAAAATAAGCAGGGCTTTGTTGAAAAGATAGATGTTGACAGGTTAACGGTTCAGTATAACAATTTGGTAACTAACCGTGAAAATACTGTTCGTTCGTTAGTATTGAATTACGAGCTGTTGAAATTCCAGATGGGAATGCCTGTACAACAGGAAATTACATTAACCGATAAGCTCGAGAGCGTAAACTTAGACCAGCAGCTTACCCAAAATACTGCGGATACAACTTTTTATCGTAACCGTATTGAATACAATTTGCTGGAAACTAATTTGAAGCTAAACCAGCTTGACGTGAAAAGTAAAAAAGCAGCCTTTTTGCCTACTTTAAGCGCAAACGGGGGTTTTGCTGATGTATACCAGGAAAATCACATGAAATTTTTATATGATCACCCTTATCCTTACAGTTATATCGGTTTAAGCTTAAATGTTCCCATTTTTAATGGCGGGCAGCGCAAATACCAATTGAAAGAATCGCAGATCAATGTCATGAAATCACAGAACGACCTTGAGAATGTAAAAAACGCGATCAGTTTAGAAGCTAGTTCTTCGATGATCACCTTTCAAAACAGTTTAGAGTCGCTGAATAATCAAAAACGCAGCCGTGCACTGGCCGAGGAAGTTCTTCGGGTATCCAAGGTTAAATATCAGCAGGGAGTTGGATCGAGTATCGAAGTAACGCAAGCTCAAACCGATCTTGAAAGCGCAGATAATCAATACATCCAGGCCCTTTATAACGCGCTGATAAGCAAAGTAGACATGGACAAAGCATACGGAAAAATTCAATAAACTAAACCACGATAAAGACACCACAACGACATGAAAAAGTTACTATACATACCCGTGATACTGTTACTGGCCGCATGCAGCAAGCCGGAAGGAAAAGACGCAAAAAAGGCAGAGCTCGTTGCCCTAAAAAAACAAGAGGCTGAATTAAGCGCTAAAATAAACAAACTACAAGCCGAGATTGGCACCGGTGATTCGGTAAAATTAACCGATGTTGCCGTAATGGAAGTAAAACCAGTGGCATTCACCAATTATATCAACCTGCAGGGCAGCATTGATGCCAAGGATAATGTGCAGGCTAACCCGCAGGCACAAGGAGTAATCACTGCTATCAATGTAAAGGTTGGCGATCATGTAAGCGCCGGCGAAACTTTGGCGCAGCTTGACAATAGTGTGCTAAAACAGAATATAGCCCAGGCCGAAACGCAGGCAAATCTGATGAAAACTATCTACGATCGTCAAAAGAACCTTTGGGACCAAAAAATTGGGACCGAAGTGCAGTTCTTACAGGCACAGGCCAATTTGCAATCAGCACAAAAGCAGGTAGCGTCGCTAAGACAGCAGGCTGACCTGTACCGCATTGTATCGCCTATTAATGGTGTAGTGGATCAAATGGATCTGAAATTAGGCCAGGCCGCCGCGCCGGGCAGTACATCAATCAGGATAGTAAATACCGACTACCTGAAAGTGAAAGCAAATGTACCAGAATCTTATGCAGCCAGCATTCACCAGGGCGATTTGGTAAAAGTGGTAGTACCTGATGCGAATGATTCGGTAACCGCTAGAGTTACTTTCGCCGCTAAGGTGATTGACGCATCATCGCGCAGTTTTGCTATCGAAATACAGTTGCCCGGCAGCAAAACCATCAAACCAAATATGACTGCAGTGTTGAAAATTGCCGATTACTCAAACAAGAATGCTTTAGTTGTGCCTGTAAACGCAATACAAAAATCAGAGAAAGGCGACTTTGTGTTTGTTAACGAAAACGGCACGGCGAAAAAGAAGAATGTAATTGAAGGAGCATCGTATGGCGGAAAAGCCGAAATAAAAACCGGGCTTACCGCCGGCGATAAACTAATAACAGATGGTTCCAGTGAAGTAGAGGACGGAGATAAAATAAGAGTTTTACAATCTGCTAATTGATCATCTATAAAATTGAATTGATATGAAGGACCTGGAAAAAGAATTTAAGCCCTCAAGCTGGGCGATAGATAACAAAACCGCGGTATATGTGATCGTATTCCTGATCACTGTATTGGGATTGGTGAGTTACTTCAGGCTGCCAAAGGAAAATTTTCCCGACATCGCGCAGTCGAAAGTATTTATCACGACACCATATCTTGGCCAGTCGCCGCAAAATATAGAGCTACTGGTAACAAGGCAGATTGAAAAGCAATTGAAATCGCTGAAAGGATTAAAGAAAGTCACCTCAAAAACACAGCAAAACCTTTCAATAATTACAGCTGAATTTAATGCCAATGTAGACATTCGTAATGCAAAGCAGGATGTAAAAGAAGCTGTAGATAAAGCGAAGCAGGACCTGCCACAGGGGGACAATAACCTGCAGGCATCCCAGATATCTGACATCAACGTTGCCGATATACCGATCCTATACGTCAATTTATCCGGCAATTATGACCTGAAAAAATTGAAGGAATATGCGGATAACCTGAAAGATGACATCGAAGCCATGAAGGAGATATCTAAAGTGGACGAGATAGGCGCTCTGAGACCAAACATTCAGATCAATGTCGACCTGGATAAGATGACTGCAGCACAAATTAGTTATAATGATATAACTAATGCGATTGGATATGAAAACATCATTTCATCAGCCGGTAATATAATTATTGATGGGAAACAACGCGCTGTTGATATAAAAGAAGACTTTAAAAACGCGGATGAAGTAGCCGCTATGGTGATCCGTAATCCGCAGGGTAAGGCGGTTTACCTTCGCGATATTGCTACTGTAAAAGATGGTTTCCAGGACCAGGAGAGTTATGCCCGTTTAAAAACCAACAGCGATCCCGATTTTAAAAACGTAATTACCTTAAATATAAGTAAGCGGTCAGGGGAAAACCTCATCCAGGCCTCGGATAAGATAAACGCCCTGGTACTGCAAAAAGAAAAAACAGTATTTCCAAAAGGGTTGAACATTACGGTTACGGGTGACCAATCAGATAAAACCCGGTCGACATTAAGTGACCTGATCAACACCATTGTTATCGGCTTTATATTGGTGACTCTTATCCTCATGTTCTTTATGGGTAGTACCAATGCCATATTCGTGGCACTATCTGTGCCGCTATCCTGTTTTATCGCATTCTTGTTGATGCCGGCTATAGGTTTTACGCTTAACATGATCGTACTATTTTCGTTCCTGCTTGCCCTTGGTATAGTAGTGGACGATGCCATTGTAGTGATTGAGAATACGCACCGTATTTTTGCAAATGGCAAGGTGCCTATCAAACAGGCGGCAAAAATGGCTGCCGGCGAAGTATTTTTGCCCGTATTTTCAGGCACCATGACTACTTTGGCGCCATTTATTCCTTTAGCATTCTGGAACAGTTTGATAGGACACTTTATGTTCTTCCTGCCTATTACGCTTATTATTACCTTGCTGGCCTCATTGGTGGTAGCTTATATCATGAACCCTGTTTTTGCGGTTGATTTTATGAAACCGCATCATGAAGGCGAACATGACAATCCAAGATTTGACCGAAAAGTTATTCGCACATTATTGTTTATGGCTGCTGCTGCTGTCCTCGCTTATTTAATTAATAAAGGCCTTGGTAATTTTGTAGTATTTGCGGCATTCCTATACCTATTGAACCATTTCGTTCTGCTTCGGCTGATAGACAGGTTCCAAAAACGAGCATGGCCTGCTTTCCAGCATTGGTATGCCCGCAGGCTCGAAAAGGCGGTGCAAGTACCCTGGTTGGTATTGGGCAGTATTGTCGTTCTGTTCTTTTTCACAATAGTCTTTGTTGCAGTTCGCAGTCCTAAAGTAGAATTCTTCCCTGCGGCAGACCCTAACTTTACTTATGTATACGTTACTATGCCTACCGGAACCGACCAGGCACAGACGGATAAAGTGATAGGTACATTAGAGAAAAAGGTTGCAGATGTGGTTAAACCCGATACTGATATTGTAACTTCAATCATTTCGAACGTTACAGTAGGAGTTACCGATCCAACTGATGGCGACCTTGGTAAATATCCAAACAAGGGCAAGATCACCGTAGCATTTGCTGAGTATGGCAAACGCCACGGTAAGGACACCAAAAAAATTATGGAGCGTATACGCCAGTCTGTACAGGGTTACCCGGGTGCGAAGATCGCCGTGGCCCAGGAAAATGGTGGCCCCCCTGTGCAAAAGGATATCAGTATAGAGATAACAGGCGATAACCTGGATACCCTTGTAAATACCAGCGACAGGCTTGTAAAATATATAAACAAACAAGGTATTGCCGGCATAGAAGGCCTGGTACCAGACCTGCAAGCTGACAAACCTGAAATCGTGTTTGATGTTAACAGGGAACGGGCTAATCGAGAAGGCGTAAATACCGGGCAGATTACCGATGCATTAGCAACAACAATATTCGGTAAAAAAGCTGCTGATTTCAGGAATACGAAAGAGGATAATTACGAAATCGATGTGCGTTCGCAGGAAGATCAACGTAATAACATTGATGCTATTCGTAACCTGAAAATAACCTACCGCGATTTGGCTACCGGCGGAGCTATTCGCCAGGTGCCTATTTCAGCATTTACTGATATCCGGTACACAAATACTTACGCCAATATCAATCATAAGCAGCAACGGCGAATCATCTCTTTAGGTTCAAACGTGTTGAAAACCAGCAATGTAAACGATGTAAATGCAAGCATCCAGCAGGCCATCAATACATTCAGAACACCTGATGGAGTATCAATCAGGATGGGCGGAGGTCAGGAAGACCAGGCAGAAGCTGCTACGTTTTTATTAACCGCTTTGGCTATCTCATTCGGATTGATCCTCATTATCCTGGTGGCACAGTTCAATTCGGTAGGCAAAACATTTATCATCCTAACGGAAATATTCTTTAGTATCATAGGTGTATTCCTGGGTGTGGCCATATTTAAGATGACGATATCTATCGTAATGACGGGTATAGGTATTATAGCCCTTGCTGGTGTCGTCGTTCGAAACGGTATCCTGCTGGTTGAGTTTACAGATATGCTGATACAGCAGGGAGCAAGTTTGCATGATGCTGTGGTCGAAGCCGCTCGCACCCGTATGACACCAGTATTGCTTACCGCTACCGCAGCCATATTGGGGTTAATACCCCTCGCTTTAGGTTTCAATATTGACTTTGGCGGGTTGTTCACTTCATTCAAGCCGCACATCTATTTCGGCGGTGATAATAATGCATTCTGGGGACCGTTGTCGTGGACGATGATCTTCGGTTTAGGATTTGCAACCATCATTACATTGATCGTAGTACCATGTATGTATATCATCAGGATACGTCTGAAATCAAGACTATTTGGCAAAAAAGAAGAGGTTTATGAAGCCGAACCTGAGTTAGTTTCTTAATCAAACCACAAATAGCAAAGCCGCTTCAAAACATGGAGCGGCTTTTTTATTCATCTATTTTCAAATGTAATTATGACATTATAATATGTAGAATTTTTGATAGATTTGTTAAAAAAGTCAGGAATACTGATTTTCAAATCTAAATATATGAGTGCCGGAATAGACCAGCAGGATATAAAACGTGAGAAGATATTAGAGGCTGCCTATCAGCAGTTTTTGCATTACGGTTATTCCAAAACAACCATGAACGAAATAGCCGGGGCACTGTCAATGTCAAAGGCCCTGTTATACTACTATTTCCCTGATAAAAGCCAACTCTACACTGCGGTTACCCGTAAGCTGGCAAATGATTATATAAAAACACTTGTAGATAACCTAAGTCAAATCAGCGACTTGAAAGAAGCGTTCGTTTTCCAAATTAATAACCACCATAATTTTATCGTTAATAATTACAATTTCTTTGATTTTATCAGGCTTAACGAACAAAGCCTGCCCGACACGATTTGGGAAATAGTTGATGAAATAAGGCAGGCTGAAATGGATTTACTCGGCAATGCAATAATGGCTGCAGCAGATAAGGGGCTTATTAACCATGTTGATAATCCCCGCGAAATTGTTGACCTGCTGCTTGATGCGCTGCACGGAGTTAGGGTAGGTGCAATGGGGCATAAAAAAACAAGTTTCCCAAAAAAGGAACACCTTGACGAAATACATCATAAACGCCTGCAATTGGTTGATATCTTCATTAGGGGGCTAAAGCATTGACGGACTGTCACCTTTGGGTCAAAATGATGTCTTCACGGTTATAAAAGAAGCTATATTCAGTATATTTGACTAATTAATTCATTTAGTCAATAATTATTCCCCTTAATATATAATTATTAAAGATACTTCTAATTTAGAGGTGATTGTTTTAGAGTGATTGAAGCACCCTGGTTAAAAATCGGGGTGCTTTTTTTAATTCTCAATAATGCCCAACATCTTCCAGTTTTTTTTATCCTCAACATTACCTCCGTTAAATTTTAAAGTGATTTCAAACGAGGTAATGCTTTTAGGGCCAGGCTGGTCCTTCGCTTCGGCGTACGATTTTACAATAAATACAGAGTCGGGCTCCTGTGCGCATTGGTAGCCGGATTCAGGGAACGCTACGTTTGCGGATTTAATGGTTGGCCTGATAAATTTTTTTGCGATGGAATAGGCGTCATTTCCGCGGGGCGCACCATCCAGGAAATCAGTACGCGATCCGGAAAGTGCAAAACGTGTTATAAACACAGTAAAAATGAGTGCCAATATAGTTAGCACCAATCCCCCTTTATTCAGGAAGCTCTTTTTTGCAGCGTTATTTTGTAAATAATGATCCATCTCTTCAAATCCTCAAATTAATAAAACTCATAGCAACGGTGTGCTCCTTCAAATCTTGGTGTATTATCATGTGAAGGCAGGGTGGTCTCATACCCTATACTTCCTTCCTGTGTGCCGCTTGTACCGCTATATGTAAGCCCGGATGTAGGTGCATCGTGACTGACGCCAAATCGCAGTTTCTCACCGCCATCCCGGTTAATAAACAAGTCGAAAATAAGCGAAACTACAACGGCGCTGGGTCCTGTTTCGTTCCCGCTCCTATACCACAAGCCTACATTTACGCTTTTATGCTTATACTGCATGCCTAAGCTATATGATTCGGCATTGGATTGCTTATAAAAAACCACCGAAGGTATGAGATATGATTTCTCATCATCGTCCATGTTATCATATGCGTTCAGGTCCATGCGGTAGCTGATATTCGCATTGGTGCGGACAGGTAACTTTGCCGGGGTGCCGGTAAAGGATTCGTTCGGTTGATTCAAGTGTTGCAAAGCCACGCCGATATTAAAGTCTCCTACCACAAGGTTAGTGCCAAAGCCCGAATCAAAATAGAATTTGTTATTAAAAGGCAACGCGCTGGCCCCAGCTGATGAGCCCGACACAATACCAAGAGTAGGGTCAATCTGGTCACCAAAAACCAGTTTCCCATAATTTATGACGCGATTTGTGATACCTGCCTGCAAACCAAATGAAAGCACAAAATCTTCTGAACCCACACTATAAGAGTATAAAGCGGATATGTTGGTATTATCGAGATAAGCTGTGCCTTCACTGCTTCGGGTAACCAGTAGTCCAATACCTCCCCCAAAACGGGGAACATTATAATCAATTGAGGCGGATAAATAAGATAGTGGCCCCGGTACTGATGTCCACTGGTTGCGGTAAATCAAATTCATACGCAAATCTCCCTCAAACTGTCCCGTTAATGAAGGATTAAGATAAAGCGGCGAATTAAAAAACTGTGAATACATGTGGTCCTGCGCAAAGCCCGGCAAACTGCGCAGTGAT
>Ga0207080_1056_pt1 | contig 25466 bp, 27 predicted proteins | sample Alteio_BWMinHeat_58_FD_153532 | JGI IMG/M metagenome (GOLD analysis project Ga0207080, IMG submission 153532) | Enriched cells from forest soil in Barre Woods Harvard Forest LTER site, Petersham, Massachusetts, United States -... | ecosystem: Environmental > Terrestrial > Soil > Temperate forest >...
GAGGTGATGGTGCCTCACAATTTTCATGATGTGACCCTGCTTAAGGGTAGATAATTTTTATGTAAATTTAATATCTGATGTTAAATTTACATAAAAATCCGGCACCACCATTTGGAGAAAATGTGGATTTCGTGTATACTGATACTGTAAGCGAGGAGCGAAAAAAAGAAAAAACATGGGATCTGATAAACGATCAACGACCTATTTAGAGTTTGATGATAACAACCTTCTCATTGAATTATTTGGGAGCCATGAAAATAATCTCAAACTGATTGAGAAAGAACTTGCTGTCTCGATTACAACGCGGGGTAATCAGGTTGTTATACAGGGTGAAGATGAACTCACACGTATTGCTGGCCGTACACTTGCAGCCCTTTATTCTCACCTTCAAGATGGCAAGCAACTCGATTCGACCGATATTATGGCCGCTTTGAGACAAGCCGGCGATAAAGAACCCCATGAGGAAACCTATTTAACGACAAAGCGACGGGTTATTGCGGCCCGCTCACGCATGCAGGCAGCCTATATCAAAGCTCTTAAAGAGAATGAGTTGGTGTTTGCTGAAGGTCCTGCAGGCACGGGCAAAACCTATCTTGCAGTGGCACTCGGGGTTGAGATGATGTTGAACGGTAGGTTGGATCGATTGATTTTGTCGCGTCCCGCTGTTGAGGCAGGGGAAAGGCTTGGCTTTTTGCCAGGCGATATTCGGGAAAAAGTTGATCCCTATTTGCGGCCTCTCTATGATGCCCTCCATGATATGCTTCCCCTTGAATTTGTTACAAAAAAAATGGCGCTTGGCGAAATTGAGGTGGCGCCTCTGGCCTTCATGCGGGGTCGAACGCTTTCTGACTCTGTGATTATTCTTGACGAAGCGCAAAATACAACCGAAGTTCAAATGAAAATGTTTTTAACCCGTCTAGGCAGCAACTCTCACATGATCGTCACTGGTGATTTAACGCAAATCGATTTGCCGAAGGGAACACCTTCAGGACTTCAAGATGCCCTCACGACCCTTAAGGATGTGAGAGGAGTCGGAATTATTCACTTTACGGAGCGAGATGTTGTGCGCCACCCCTTAGTTTCACGAATTGTTAGAGCATATGAGAACAAAGAAACCCCACATTAATTTTATCTCACAGGAAAAAATATGGTCCGTTCTTCCCTCAACTTGGGAGGAAGAGATAACCTATGCCATTGAAAAAACTGCTGAAATTTTGGGCAGGGATTTTTCGGAAATGGAGGTAAGTGTGGTTTTAACAAATGACAAAACCATACAAGAGTTGAACAAAACCTATCGCGGGAAGAATGGACCGACGAACGTTCTCTCCTTTCCGTCTAGCGTTATCGGGGAACTCGGTGATATCATTCTTGCACAAGAAACCATCCTGCGTGAGGCGGAAGAGGCTCATATTTCTTTGCTTCATCATACAATTCATATGATTGTGCATGGTTTTTTACATCTTTTAGGCTATGATCATGAAGTTGACGAACAAGCACTTGAAATGGAAAGTATGGAAATTCGGATTTTAAAAGACCTACACATCAATAACCCTTATGAGGACCGATGAAAGGGTGGCTTAATAATATCAAGTCCTTTTTGAAACGCAAAGAAGGCGAAGGCTCGCTTCGAGAAACGCTGGAAGAGCTTATTGAAGAAGAGGAAGTGACGGACGCCTCGCTCGCGCCTGATGAACGGGAGATGCTGACGAATATCTTGAAGCTCAGGGATCTAACAGCGATAGATCTTATGATCCCCAGAGCTGAAATCATTGCGGTCCCGATTGAAAGCTCGTTTGAGGAAGTCAAAGCAGCCTTCAAGACGAATATGGTGATGAGGTTTCCCGTTTACCGTCAGACGCTTGATGATATTTTGGGATATATTCATATGCGTGATCTTCTTGATATCACATCAGAAGATTTCAAGCTTCAGGATCAACTTCATAAACTTGATTATATCTCACCCTCAATGCGGGTGTTAGACCTTCTGCTAAAGATGCGGTCCACAGGTGAAAAGCTCGCGATCGTTGTTGATGAATATGGCGGTGTTGATGGACTTGTGACCATGGGTGATTTGGTCGAAGAAATCGTGGGAGACATTCAGGATGTGGCGCACCTCAACACGCCTCTTGATTTTTTCTATCGTCCGGACGGCGTTGTTGTCGTTGACGCCAGAATGGATATTGAAGAGATTGAGGAAAAAATTGGGGTCCTCAGATCCGTTGAAGAAATGGATGAAGATATTGAAACGATTGGCGGATTCGTCCTGCATCTGACAGATAGAATCCCTCAACGAGGAGAGCTTATTGCCCATCCCTCAGGCCTTGAATTTGAAATTATTGAAGGTGATACGCGACGGATTAAACGTATAGGTATTCATGGACTTCCTCCAGCTGACGCTTAAACCCTGGCCAGGACGGGCTTTTGCTTTTGTGCTTGGTGCTATTGGTGCCTTAGCCTTCGCTCCTGTTTTTCTATTGCCGGCCCTTATTCTCGCTTTAAGCGGTATTTGGTTTATGCTGGAACAAAATATAGGCAAAACCTCGCTTTCGAAGATTTTCTGGCTAGGCTGGTGGTTTGGCCTGGGTCATTTTACAGCGGGTCTTTATTGGATTGCAAACGCCTTAACCGTTGATTTGTCCGCCTTTTGGTGGCTCATTCCTTTTGCTCTGTTCGGCATCCCTGCTGTCCTTGCCGTCTTTACGGGGCTTTCATTTGTTGGGACTGCCCTGTGGCCCTATAAAGGCATAAGCCGTGCCTTCGCCTTTGCAGCCATTTGGATTGGTTTTGAGTGGATAAGAGGCCACATCTTCACGGGCTTTCCTTGGAATCTATTAGGCTACGCATGGGCGATCAGTCCAGAGATGTTGCAATCTGCTTCCCTTTGGGGAGTTTATGGACTCAGCCTTCTCACTTTGTTCTTGAGCCTCACATTGGGATATTTTGTGGGGAAACGCCCCTTTGACCGTACTGTCGCTTTCAGTGTGTATTTAATCGCAGGACTTGTGTGGTTTTGGGGATATGACCGTTTAAACCACCCGAATGTGATTTCATCCCCGCCATTTGCGCTGCGCATTGTTCAGCCGAGTATTCCTCAAACTTTAAAATGGGATGCGAAAAGTCAGGAGGATAACTTCAAGCTGTTGTTGGAGATGACAAAACGTCCCTCAACTTTTCCTTTAAAAGCAGTTATTTGGCCTGAGTCTGCGGTTTCCTTCTTCCTTGAGCAAGAAGCCTTTCGTCGAGACTTAATCGCTGAGGCTCTTCCAAAGGACGCGCTCATATTTATAGGAGCGATTAGACGAACACCAAAAGGTGAAACCCCACGTCGGGTATGGAATAGTCTTCTTGTCCTGAATGATAAGGGGTCGATTGTCGCCTATTATGACAAGGCCCATTTGGTTCCATTTGGAGAGTATTTACCCTTTAGGGAGGCGTTGGACTCTATCTTTGGGAAGGGGACAATCAAGAAAGTTACTGTGGGAACTATTGATTTTTCGAGTGGACCTGGCCCTCAAACTGTTAACCTCCCTGAAGGCTTTCCAGCCTTTAGTGGCCTCGTGTGTTATGAAGTCATCTTCCCCAGCGCTGTGGTTAATGCGTCTCAACCACGACCGGGATGGATGATAAATATCACGAATGATGCCTGGTATGGAAATTCATCAGGTCCCTATCAACACCTCGAGATGACACGGTTTCGGGCCGTTGAGGAAGGTATTCCCATCGTCCGTGCTGCCAATAATGGTGTATCCGCTGTTTTTGATGCCTATGGGCGTAACATGGGGAACATTGGCCTTAATAAACAAGAGGTTTTGGATGTTTTCTTGCCCACACCAACATACACTGTACCGCTTTATGCGCGATGGGGGGATTGGATCACCCTTGCTTTGATCATTGGAACACTGGCAGTTGCCTGGGCTTTATCTTGGAAGAAATGAGGAGTGGCTCACCTCTCCCCTTGTGGGAGAGGTCGCCCCTCTTGGGGCGGGTGAGGGGGCGGTCAACACAAATGCAAACAGATATTATGGATGTCTATATTCTTATTCATAAACAAAGAGTTTTACTGAACGAACCGCCCCCTCACCCGCCGCTGCGCGTCGACCTCTCCCACAAGGGGAGAGGTGAAGTACCTTGTTATTTTCCTAAATACTTCTTCACCACTTGGTAAGCCTCATTAATAGATTTTAAGCGTTCTTCAGCCATTTTATCACCAGGATGAAGATCGGGATGATGAAGCTTTACAAGGGATTTATATTGTTTTTTTAGGGCTTCAATTGTTAAGGGGTGTTTCATCTCTAACGTCTCAAGCCCCTTTTGAACGTCTTTCGGAAGGGTGGGTGGACGCGTAACCATCTTCAAAAAAGGCTCAAGTCCATCAAAATATTGAGCATTTTCTAAAAGAGTTCGCCACCCTCCAACGGGCCAGGAGGGGCGATTCCATGTAATATCAGAAACCCGACTGATCTCAATTTGATCAGGGGTCATCCCCTTATAAAAGTCCCACGATTTGTTATATTCTCTAATGTGATTAATACAAAACCAATAGTACTCTTGAAGACGCGTGGGACTCTTAGGAGCTCGAAATTCACCTTCATCTTCACAACCTTCATGATCACACCGCCGAAGGGTGGGTCCTTGTTGGTCAAACTGTTCTAATGGAATAAATCGTGGTTTTCTCATGTTTATATATTGCCTACACCCACTCGAGCGGCTCATGACTTGTTTGCTCTGGGGCTGTCTGCAACGCCTTAAAAGCATCAGGAATGGTCGTCACAAATTTAAAGTATTGTCTGTGTTCTTTTTTCGCAAAATTCTGTTCAATAATATTACTCATCAAATCTTCTAAGGGATCCCAATACCCATTTACATTAATAAAAATGACGGGCTTATCATGAAGTTGTAGTTGCCTCCACGTTATGATTTCAAAGGTCTCATCAAGGGTTCCAAACCCTCCCGGAAGAACAAAGAAAGCATCTGAATGCTCAAACATGAGTTTCTTACGTGTATGCATTGTATCGACCATATGCAATTCAGTAATATTCCAATTAGGATCTTCAAATTCCTTTAAATGATCAGGCATAAATCCTATGACGCGTCCGCCCGCTTCCATCGTTGAATTCGCAACAACACCCATCAGGCCTTGAGCTCCGCCTCCATAAACCATCGTCAAATTGTGACGAGCGAGTTGCTTGCCTAACTCCAATGCAGATGTTTTATAGACACCATCTACGCGCTCGGAAGCACTGCAGTAAACACCTATTGACTTGATCTCTTTCATTGTTTTTCATATCCTCCATAAAGAACGATAGCCAATGTGATGGAAAAAGGCTATAAAATCCATAGAATTTTATCATGAGGATTCATGGCTAGTTTTTTCGCTCCTATTCACCGCGCTGGTTGGCCTTTTATTGCAGCCTTTGCGGTTATAACTTTACTCTTACTGATCTTTGCTAAAACACTAGGGTTTATTGGCATTCTTCTGACGGGTTGGTGCATTTATTTCTTCCGTAACCCGCGTCGAGTGACGCCACAGGGTGAAGGACTCATCATCAGTCCCGGTGACGGAATAGTGACGAAAATTGAAAAAGCGCGACCCCCTCTTGAGCTCAAATGGAAGAATAAGGAACTCCCGCGCATTAGTATTTTCCTCAATGTATTTGATGTTCATGTAAACCGTATTCCCGTGGAGGGAACGATTAAAACAATTAAGTATCACCCTGGTAAATTCTTAAATGCCTCTTTAGATAAGGCGAGCGATTTAAATGAAAGAAATTCTCTTTTAATTACAACACCTTCTGGGCAGGAGATTGTTATTGTTCAAATAGCGGGTCTCATTGCTCGGCGGATTTTATGTGAAGCTAAGGAAGGTCAGTCTGTGAAAGCAGGTGAAACCTTTGGCATCATCCGTTTTGGGAGTCGCGTCGATATTTATCTGCCTGAGGGGGTAAACCCTCAAGTTGCTGAAGGCCAACGAATGATTGGGGGAGAGACAATTCTTGGAAACTTGCTTTCACACGCCCCGAGACGATTTGGAGAAGTAAGATCATGAAAAAAACAATGAGTTCCCGCGCCCTGAAAGCCCCTCATGTCGCACGCATTATCCCTAATGCCATAACAATCACCGCTCTCTGCACAGGTCTAAGCTCCATTCGATTTGCTCTTATGGAGCGCTGGGAGCTTGCTGTAGCCCTCATCCTCATTGCGGCCGTACTTGACGGCATGGATGGTCGTATCGCTCGCCTGCTGCGCGCGGATAGCCACTTTGGAGCCGAACTAGACTCCCTTTCTGACTTTATTAGCTTTGGCGTAGCCCCTGCTGTTGTTGTTTTCTTGTACAGCCTTCATGTTTGGAAGGGAACGGGGTGGGCGCTTACACTTTTCTTTGCAACTTGTATGGCTTTAAGACTGGCTCGCTTTAATACAAATATGGATGTTGAAAAACCCGAATGGGCCGCACAGTATTCCGTTGGTGTACCAGCTCCCATGGGAGCAGCCATTGCTTTATTACCAATGATGGCGAGTTTTGCATTTGAGGAAGATTTTCAAGTTTATCCAGCACTATTTGCCCTCACCTTGATCATGGGTGGAATTTTGATGATCAGCCGCATACCCACATTTTTGTTGAAAAATGTGCGCATTCCTCACCAATATATCCGTCCTCTTTTGATGATGGTTGCGGTCTTTATGGCGGCTCTCTTTAGCGCACCTTGGTGGACTCTCAGTGTTATTGGGGGGTTGTATCTGCTGTCTATACCCGTGAGTTTGCTATCCTATAGGAAGAAAAACAGCATAGCTATATAAAGGATCGTCATTGCGACCCCCGTGAAAACGGGGGGAAACAATCTATCTAAGATGGATTGCCACGCCCTCTACGAGGGCTCGCAATGACGAATCCTGGTTTTTTACCTTCTGTCGCCTAATAAACGAAGCATCATCAAGAATAAGTTGATGAAGTCTAAATACAGTTTTAACGCTCCGAAAATAGCTTTTTTACCGGCGATTTCAGATGAAGCGCCCTCCATATAAGATTCCTTAATGGATTGCGTATCATAGGCCGTAAGCCCTGTAAAAATGATAACGCCAGCAATAGAAATCATGAACTGCAGCATTGTGCTGGCCCAGAACATCCCCACAATGGAGGCGATAATGATTCCAATGAGTCCCATAAATAAGAAAGATCCCCAAGCTGTGAGGTCCTTTTTTGTTGTATATCCATAAAGGCTCATGGCAGCAAACATGCCCGCTGTGATGAAAAATACACGTGCAATGCTCTCATAAGTATAGGCCATAAAGATGACGGAAAATGCGACACCGTTAAGAGCTGCATACAACCAAAATACGATTTGAGCTGTAGAAAATTTCATCGTATTGATTTTAAAACTTAAAAAGAACACGAGAGCAATAGGCGCAATGATAAAAAGTAACATCATCGGCATCAAAGCTTGCATTAAAGCCGGTGAAGAGACAACAACGAGCGCAACGCCACCTGTAAGACCAAGGCCAAGCGCCATATAGTTATAAACGCTCAACATAAAGGTGCGCAGACCTTCGCTATAGGCCAGTTGACTTCTTTCAACACCTAATATTGTTTTATTTTTTGAACGGTCAGTCATTTAGTAATCTCCTTTTTTTCCATTATATATATAAGCGGTATTTCATTTTTCAGCAAGTGTGGGGTTTTCCCAGGCAAGAATCAAATATCCAAGCCCCCTTACTCACATGGCGGAAAAGAGGACGCCCTAAAAGGTTGAAGTTGTTTTGCACCACCACCCGCCCCGTCTTCCCACTGTTATTAAGTTAAGACGAAGGACGCCCCCACAGGGTCGTCCTCGAGAGCGAAGCGAGTCGGGGATCCAGGGCTGATAACTCATTCCGCAGGAATGTAATAACCTCTTTATAAAAGAGCGTTGTATTGCTTACGCAATAGTATTGCTCCTGGATCCCGGACAACAAGAAAACTTGAGCTTCGCTCAAGATATTCTTGTTTCCGGGACGACCCAGGGTGTGGGCATTTTTCCTTAACTTAATGGCAGTGCCCCGTCGTCCCCGGGACGACGACCTTTCTTGTGTTTTCAATGGGGTGACTATTAACTTCATTTTAAGAAAAATCTAATAACTAAATCATCTTTTAAATTCAACAAGATAACACTAAATATCTTCAAAACGCGGGCTCTAAATCTTCAAATCGCGAACTTTATTTTGACAAAACGCGGAGAAAATTATCCCGGATTCTTCAATCTAAAAAATGTATATGAAAGCGTAATCGTCTCCACATCATCCATGGTTGGATCTTTCACAATATCTGGGTTGATGAAGAACTCCACGGGAAAGGTTGTTTCTTGTCCCCCCTCTAAGTGTTGCTCGAGAAAGCAAAAACACTCGACTTTATTGAAGTATATCCCGGCCTTGTGGGGAGTTACATTATAGGTTGCCATGCCGACCGTAGGGTGGGGTGATAGGTTCTTTCCTTTATAAAACGCAAGACCGATTTCGCCGGCCTTAACCTTAATCTCACGCTGCATGGGTTTAAAGTCCCACGGCAATTCCGTGTGTGTGTCTGCATTAAAGCGTACAGTAATGACCCGATTTTCAATGTGTGAGGGTCTCGTTTGGGCAACTTGTGTTGTGCCGCCATGACCCGTTTTCTCACAAAACATTCGAAAAAGGGCTGAGGATGCAAAGGTTAAGGCCAGCATTCCAAAGGCAAGACTCGCTAAGATGATGAGTGTAGAGCGGTGCTTCTCTTTCACTTCATGTACACAGTAGCTGCTGCATAAAAGAGGGCAGAGAGCCCGAGAAGACACCAAAGCAACGCTTTGTTCTTAGACCTATTCATAACCCACCCACCTTGTCCAAAATCATTGCGGCAAACACAATGAATAAATAGAGGATGGAATAGAGAAATAGTCTCACCGCATCTTGTGGGTTTTTAGAGAGTTTTACTTTAAGTCCAAGCCCCAGGAATATGATTCCACAAACTAAAGTAATCGCACCATAAGCAAGACCAAAATCACCGGTATATACAGGAAATAGCGTAAGTGGGATCAAGGCTAAAATATAAAAGAGGATATGGTTTTTGGTCGATTCAAGTCCTGATACAACGGGCAGCATCGGGACTTTTGCTTTCGCATAATCATCATGACGATAGAGAGAAAGCGCCCAGAAATGAGGGGGTGTCCATAGAAAAATAATCCCGAATAAAATCCAGGGTAACAGGCTTGTTTCATTCATCACGGCTGCCCATCCAATAACAGGAGGCAAGGCCCCTGCAGCGCCGCCAATCACGATGTTTTGAGGGGTTAATCGTTTCAGCCAAACTGTATAGACGAAAACATAAAATAGGATCGCAACGGCTAGATAGAAAGCTGCCCAAAAGCTGACAAGTGTATACATAGTCATGACGGATCCAGCGGCAAGAGTCACGCCAAAGCCAAGGACTTCTCCAGGTTGAAGTCTACCTTGAGGAAGAGGACGTTGTTTTGTACGGTCCATCAGGGCATCGATATCTCGTTCATACCACATGTTAATGGCACCTGCAGCGCCGCTCCCCACAGCGATGCATAGAATGGCTGCAAGAGCGATGATAGGGTTAATTGAGCCAGGGGCTAGGACCAGTCCGACGATCCCTGTAAAGACCACCAGGGACATAACGCGTGGCTTTAAAAGCTGCCAGTAGTCGTCTGCATTTGCCTCCACGGTTGGTGTTATTACAAGTGTCGTCATCCTACTTAATCACAGGTTGGGTTTCAAATGTATGGAAGGGTGGTGGTGACGGCAGAGTCCACTCCAACGTCGTTGCTCCCGGACCCCAAGGGTTGTCAGGGGATTTCTTTCCCCACCGGAACGCATAAAAAACGATAAACGCAAAGAAGATTCCTCCCGCAAATGTCATGATTGCACCAACGGACGCCACATAGTTCCAGCCCGAATAAGCATCTGGATAATCAGGAATGCGCCTTGGCATCCCAGCGAGACCCAGAAAATGCATGGGGAAGAAAATCATATTCACGCCAATAAATGTAATCCAGAAGTGAATATTTCCCATCCATTCGGGGATCAATTTGCCCGTCATTTTGGGGAACCAATAATAAAAGCCAGCAAAGATGCCAAAGAGCGCACCCATAGAAAGCACATAATGAAAATGCCCTACCACGAAATAGGTATCGTGAAGCGAGATATCCACGCCTCCATTGGCAAGCGTAACGCCTGTAACGCCACCGATGACGAAAAGGATAATAAAACCAATCGCATAGAGCATAGGTGTTTCGAAAGTCAGGGATCCGCCCCACATGGTGGCGATCCAACTAAAGATCTTAATGCCCGTTGGGACAGCAATAATCAGGGTTGCGGCTGTAAAGTACGCATTCGTATTCACATCCATGCCCACCGTAAACATGTGGTGAGCCCAGACAACAAACCCGATAACGCCAATGGAAACCATTGCGTAAGCCATGCCTAAATACCCAAACACAGACTTACGGGAGAAAGTTGAGATGACCTGACTGACAATTCCAAAGGCGGGCAAAATCATGATGTAAACTTCGGGGTGACCAAAGAACCAGAACAAATGCTGGAATAAAAGTGGGTCTCCCCCTCCAGCAGGCTCAAAAAAACTCGTACCAAAGCCTCGGTCCGTAAGAAGCATCGTAATTGCCCCTGCAAGAACAGGAACGGCTAAGAGCAATAAAAAGGCTGTTACAAGAATGCCCCAAACAAATAGCGGAACCTTATGCATGGTCATGCCAGGTGCGCGCATATTAAAGATGGTTGTAATGAAATTGATGGCCCCTAAAATCGATGAGGCTCCCGCAAGGTGAAGACTCACAAGCATAAAATCAACGGCCGCATCCGGCTGTCCCACACTACTTAAGGGGGGATAAAAGGTCCATCCCGTCCCCGCACCCGATCCCACAACAATAGAAAGAGTAAGCAAAATAAGGGCTGGAATCAGCAACCAAAAACTAATGTTATTCAGGCGTGGGAACGCCATATCAGGCGCCCCAATCATGAGGGGTACAAACCAATTCCCAAAACCGCCAATCAACACAGGCATGACAAAGAAAAAAATCATCAGAAGGCCATGGGCCGTAATGACAACGTTATAAATTTGAAATTCTCCCCCCGACAGAAGCGTGCCGTGAGGATGGGCCAGCTGCAACCGAATCAACATCGAGAGCGTGCTTCCAAAGAAGGCCCCAAAGGCTCCAAAGATAATATACATCGTCCCAATATCTTTATGGTTCGTCGAGAGAAGCCACCGGCGCCACCCATGGGGCTTGTGATCGTCATGAACGGACATTCTTAATTACCCTCCTTTATGGGTTTGAGGCGCACTTTTTTTGCTAGCGATCCACTGATCAAACTGGGCCTTCGGCACAGCCTGAACTACAATAGGCATAAACGCATGCTTAACGCCACACAGTTCGGAGCATTGACCGTAATAAACGCCCTCTTTTTTAACATTAAACCACGTCTCATTCAGCCGCCCCGGCACACTATCCCGCTTCACCCCAAAGGCAGGAACAGCCCAAGAATGCAACACATCTGATGACGTTGTAATCACCCGTATGTTCGTATTTGTGGGAACGATGACTCGATTATCAACCTCAAATAAACGCTTACCCCCAGGTTGTAACTTATCCTCAGTAATAATATTGCTATCAAACTTAATATCATGATCAGGGTATTCATAGGTCCAATACCACTGGTTTCCGATAGCTTTAATCGTAAGGTCAGACTTCGGTGTGACATCCATCATGTACAAAAGCTTAAAAGAGGGAAACGCAATATAGACAAGAATAAGAACAGGCAGCGTTGTCCATAGGATTTCAAGAACCGTATTATGGGCCACCTTCGATGGCGTTTGATTCCGAGACGCGCGAAAGCGCACAATCACATAGACAAGAAGACCCGCAACCATCAACACAATCAACCCCTCAATCGTGAGAAGCTCTAGGTGGAAATCATAAATAATCTGCATAACGGGCGTCACTGGATCTTGATAATAGATTTGCCAAGGGCGGGGGAAATCAGCCTGTGCAAAGGTTGGGAGGAAAACGGCCAACGTCAACCCCACAAGCGTCATTGCGAGCCCCTGAAAAGGGCGTGGCAATCCCGAGATTGCTTCCCCCGGCTTTCGCTCGGGGTCGAAATGACGACTTTGTTTTTCCCACATGAATAGACCCTCATTTTTTTGTACCTTACACAATGGAGGCCCCCTCCCTCAAGAGTCTTCATAAAATGTTTCACGTGAAACATTTTAAGATGAAGAAGACCCTTTTTGAATCATCTCAAGATCTTTTTCAATCAAGCTTTGAAAGTCTTTTGTCATTTGGTGCCAGTCGACTACATCAACTTTAAATGGCAGATTGGACTCCTCAAAATCTTCTTCAATGTGAGATTGGGTATTAAGCGGGATGGGATCCTTGAAACATATGTCTAAATCGGAAAAGCGCTTTGCCTTATCTTTTGCGCGTGATCCAAATGCATAAAAAGTATAGGGATACTTCTTCAGAATAGCTTGGACGATTTCGAGGTGTCGAATTTCTAAATTAATCATCCTTCCTCCCAATTAAAGCTTATACTCCGGCAACAAGAGGTCCTTCAAGGTCTGCTTTAGAGATTGGTTAGTTGCAAGAATAGATCCCGTCTCTAGCATATCTTCTCCGCCCTTAAGATCACAGACAAAGCCACCGGCTTCGCGAAGGATAACAATGCCTCCAGCGAGGTCCCAGGATTTTAAAGCGGGCTCCCAATAGCCTTCATAACGACCTGCGGCCACATAGGCTAAATCAAGAGATGCAGCTCCGAATCTGCGCACGCCTGCAACGAGAGGCATGACTTTATCCAGGGCATTTTCAAACTGCTTTCGCTCGAGCGGCGTATGTCGAATACAGGGTATTCCTGTCGCGAGAACAGAATCCTGCAAATTTTGACGACTCGAGACACGCAGTCTCCGTGCATTTAAAAAGGCTCCGCCGCCCTTTTCAGCATAAAAAAGTTCGTCCTTGATCGGGTCATAAACGATACCCGCAATGAGCTCATCACCCTTTTTAAGCCCAACTGAAATGGCAAAGTGAGGAATTCCGTGTAAAAAATTTGTCGTTCCATCAAGGGGATCAATGATCCACGTGCTATCCTCATCTCCTTGAACGACGCCACTTTCTTCCATAATAAAGCCATAAGAAGGTCGCGCTTTTTTAAGTTCCGTGAAAAGGATTTCTTCGGCTTTCTTGTCTGCGGTTGAGACGAAATCCCCAGGACCTTTCCGGGAGACTTGAAGATTTTCAACCTCTCCAAAGTCACGCACGAGCCCACGTGCAGCCTTGAAAGCTGCATTGCACATGACATTTAAATGAGCAGAACGCCCAACAATTCGAAGTTGATTTACCATTAAATTTCCTAATCTTTTGCCCGCTCGACGTATGATCCGTCGGCGGTGTTAACAACAACTTTTGTTCCTGACCCAATATGGGGAGGAACCATAATACGCACACCATTCTCAAGGACGGCTGGCTTGTAGGAGGATGAGGCTGTTTGACCTTTAACCACAGGCTCAGCCTCAACAATTTCCATAATAACTGTCTCAGGAAGCTCAGCGCCCACCATTTCACCTTCGTGGGAGACGACCGTGATGATCATGCCGTCCTTAAGGAACGAAACGGAATCACCAAGAACCTCTTTGGAAAGATGAATTTGCTCAAAGGTTTCGGAGTCCATCAGGGCAATATTTTCGCCTTCCTCATAAAGGAACTGATATTCCTTTTCATCGAGGCGGACACGCTCTACCGATTCACTTGAGCGAAACCGCTCATTAAGCTTCGTCCCATCACGAATGTCTTTGAGTTCGACCTGAAGATAGGCGCCGCCTTTACCAGGTTGGGTGTGCTGGGTTTTTACAGCCACCCACAACTTGTTATTGTGCTGAATAATATTGCCTGGACGAATCGCGTTTCCATTGATTTTCATGTTGTTTCCTTACATCTTTCCTTGGTAAATTTTTACAAGTGTCTCAAGCATTTTCATGGCTTCCTCACGGGGTCTCCGAAAGGCATTCCGACCAATGATAGAGCCATTGCCACCGCCATCTCGAATATCGCGTGCATCTTGATAAACCCCATTCACATCCTTTGCATTGCCTCCTGAAAAGACAACCATTCTGCGACCTTTAAAGCAGGCCTGAACAACATGGCCAACGCGAGTGCGTTGAGTGCTGATATCAACTTTCTGACTCACATATTCTTTCTTCGCCTCTGGGTTTTCCAGGAAATCGGTGGGAAGCTTAACCTTGATGATATGCGCACCCATGAGAGCTGCAACATGGGCACCATAAGAAATGGTATCGATCGCTGTTTCGCCGTCTTTTGACATGTTTCCACGCGCATAGGACCACACAACAACTGCAAGTCCACAGGATTTTGCTTCTTCAGACAACTCGCGTAATTCTTCAAGCATTTCCAGGGTTTGGTTGGATCCTGGATAAATCGTATACCCGATCGCAGAACACCCTAAACGAAGGGCATCCGCAACAGATCCTGTCACCGCTTGATCCGCATCATCTCCACCAGGCAGCAAACTCATCGAGCTGTTAATTTTTAAGATCGTCGGAATAGCGCCAGCGAATGTATCAGCACCTGCCTCAAGCATCCCAAGAGGGGCTGCAAAGGCAGAGAGTCCCGCATCGATTGCCATTTGATGATGATAGAAGGGGTCATAAGCCGCCGGATTTATCGCAAAACTACGTCCCGGGCCATGCTCAAAGCCTTGGTCCACAGGCAAGATAATCATTTTCCCCGTACCGCCGAGCTTTCCTTGCATCAAGATACGGGCTAAATTGGCTTTTGTTCCAGGACAATCACTCTCATAATTTGAAAGTATTTTTTTTACTTTAGAAGTTATTTTCATGCTTTACATTATTTCCTTGAAGTTAGCTAAGGTTCCTCATAGGGAAAAACACTCTACCAAGTTATACTTATATGATTCTACACGATTTTGGAAATCTGTAAAGATAAGCGGGGTTGAAATCCAGAATCACCTCATGAAATTGTGAGGCACCATCACCTCTCCCCTTGTGGGAGAGGTCGCTCAAAGAGCGGGTGAGGGGTAGGCCGTACGCAGTGTTCTTTGACATTTCTTTAAAGTCATATATCCCCCTCACCCGACCCTACGGGTCGACCTCTCCCACGCAGGGGAGAGGTGATGGTGCCTCATAATTAATTCTTCATAGGCTGCACTAATTTTTTCGCCATCTGTAGTTTCTTATTCCAGGCCACTTCTTTAACAGGATTTCCGGCGTAGACTTGTTTTGAGGCCTCAATGAGCAGCACACCTGAGACATTCCGGAACCATTTGTAGCCTATTTTTTCTAAGGCGGGAGCTAAACTTAACAGAATTCTCGACTGAGTGGGGGGGATGTAAATCGCGTGCTCAGAAGTCAAGGGTGTGAACATATTTTCGGTGAGGAATTGATTAACTTGGCTTAGGGAATAGGGATGGCCATGTCCGAAGGGCGTTTTTTCCATCCGAGACCAAACCCCGGTTCGATTGGGGAGAATGAGGAGGAGACGGCCTCCGTCAGCGAGGACTCTCCACACTTCTCTAATCATTTCCTTAGGGCTTGAGGTAAACTCGAGGGCATGAACAACGAGGGCTAAATCGATAGACTTGTCGGGCAACGGCAGTAAGGTCTCTTCAGTTAGAACAACGATATTGGGGGTTTTCTCCGTCCAGGAGAGGGCTCCTTGTTCAGCAGGCATCAACGCAACAAGCCGTTTTGCTTCTTCACGATAATACCTGAGGAAAGGCGTGGGATAGCCAAGAGCCATCACATTACGTCCCTTCACACTAGGCCAAATTTTCCTAACTTTACGTCGCATCATCCGCCGGGCAACGTGCCCGAGGCGTGTCGAATAGAAGTTACGCAGATCAATAACATCAAGCCACATGAGTCCTCCACCTTGGGGGGAGTTTAGCATAATGGGAGAGAATTGTATCTTACTATCACACACGTTGGCTTTGGATAGCAGAAGTGAAAATACTTGACATTTTTTTGTAACCGTATATAGTTACAATATGAGCCAACATAAAAAATTATTAAGTAAGGCCCAACGTAATCCAAGTGGACTGAGCTTTTCTGAGTTTCAGACGCTTATGAACCAATGCGGATGGGAGAAAGACCACCAGAAGGGAAGCCATCAAATTTGGTATTCCCCTCAAGGTGCTAGGATTTCGATCCAAAATCGAGCTGGTATGGCTAAAGGCTATCAAGTACGGCAGTTTTTGGATTATCAAAAAGGAGAAGAGATATGAGTGTAAATAACGATTTTGATGGGTTCTCTATAGAACTTTTTAAGGATGAAGAAGGGGATTGGTTAGCGCACTTCGAAGAGCTTCCCAATGTCTCAGCCTTTGGAGATTCTCCTGAGAGTGCATTGCTCGAGCTTAAAGAGGCTTGGGAGGCTATAAAGGAAAGCTATGCGAAGCATGATGAGCCTATTCCTATAGCCCCTTCTAAGAAGGAGTACAGCGGACATTTTAACATCCGCATTGATAAACGTATTCACCGAGCACTGGCCATTGAATCTGCTCAAGCGGGCGTTAGTCTGAATGCACTTGTTGCGCAAAAGCTAAGTCAAACCGTTCGAGACCCCTTTAAACATACGCGGTAGCTTAGGTTCATGCTCTAGTGCTTGCGCAACTCGCACATATGTAACTTTCGCGCAAGGAAGACCTACTGATTCGAAAGCGCTATCTTCAACACCTCAGAGATATGCTTCACAGGAATAATCTTCATATCCTTCTTCACTTGTTCCGGTACATCAACGAGATCCTTCGCATTATCAAAGGGGATGACGGCGATTTTGAGTCCTGCGGCATGGGCTGCGATCAGTTTTTCCTTTAGGCCACCGATAGCAAGCAAATCACCACGGAGATTGATTTCACCTGTCATGCACACTTCTTTTCTCACAGGAATCTTTGTGATGGCTGAGATAATGGATGTTGTGATGGCGGCCCCTGCTGAGGGCCCGTCAATTTTGCCACTCAATTGACCACGACCATGAATATGAACGTCCTTATCTGACAGGTATTTCTCATCAACCTTATATGTAGGAAGCAGCCTTTTCGCATTTGTCAGCGCGACTTCAATGGATTCTTGAGACACTTCTCCCAAACCGCCCGTTTTGGTAATCCTGCCATTTCCTTTATCAACAGAGACCTCAAAAGTAATAACGTCCCCCCCAACAATAGAGTAGGCAAGCCCTTGAGTCGCACCAATGGTGTCTTTTGTTAAGACTTTGATGGGAGGTACTAAAGATTGACCCAAATAAGAATTCAGAAGCTGAGGTGTGATTGTCACCCCTTTTGAGTGACCCTCGTATTCTTCTTTGACAACCTTCCGACACAAGGTTCCAATAAGACGGTCGAGATTCCTGACGCCTGCTTCGAGTGTGTACTCAACGATAAGTTTCTTCAGTGCGGGATCTGTGATGGAAAATTCTTGTGTTGTTAACCCATTGTCTTTGATTTCCTTTGGAATGAGACTGTTCTTTGCAATTTTTATCTTTTCATCAAGGGTATAGCTATTTAACTCAACAACTTCCATGCGATCACGCAACGCAGGAGGTATATCGAGAGAGTTGGCGGTCGCAATGAAAATGACCTTGGACAGATCAACGCCCACTTCAAGATAGCTATCTTTAAAATTCTTATTTTGGGACGGATCCAAGACCTCGAGTAAGGCGGCAGCGGGATCGCCCTGATGACCGCCCCCACTCAGTTTATCGACTTCATCTAATAAGATGACTGGGTTGTTGGTACCCGCTTCGATTAAGGCTCTTACAATATCTCCAGGCCTCGCACCGATATAGGTCCGCATAAACCCACGGATTTTAGCTTCATCATTAGAACCCCCAAGAGAGACGCGAACGAATTTTCGTCCTAAAGCTTCCGCAATTGATTTAGCAAGTGTCGTTTTGCCCACACCAGGAGGTCCCACAAAGCAGAGAATGGGTGCCTTCCCATTATGAACTCGTTTTTGAACAGCCAGGTATTCAATGATATGATCTTTAGCGTCTTCCAGTCCCTGATGATCGCGATCAAGGATTTGTCTGGCTTTTACAATATCGATATCTGTTTGATCGCTCTTCTTCCAGGGAACCTTAAAAAGTGTCTCTAGATAATTTCTAATTTCCCCTGCTTCAGGAGACATGGGGGGATTCTGATCCAGTCTGTTCATTTCTTTGATTGCTTTATCACGCACTGCTGGGTTGCTGGCTATACCTTCAAGCTGGCGTTCAAAATCTTCTTCGATTTGTCCCTCAGGTCTATTGGAGTTTTCTCGACTGACATAGTTTTCTTGAATAGGGGCCGAATGTTTGTTGGAGCCGTCTGTGACACCTTCAATCACATAGTATATGAGCATACCTGAAAACACGACAATGACGACAGTAATGGAAATGAGAGAGATAGCTAAGAGAAATCTTTTTAAAGTATCCATCATATAACCCAACAACTAAACCATATATCTTTACTATATATTAAAATAGTTTACAAAACAATAACGATGATCATTTTTTTACAACTCGTCTCTACTCTCACCAAACCTTTTGTGGTAAGCTCATCATTATGCCTATGGAAACCACACTCACACAAATCGCAATCGTCGTAACCGCAGCTCTTGGTTGTGGTATCATGCTTGAAAAATTCAAGCAACCCGCGATTCTTGGATATATTTTGGCTGGTGTCATTTTAGGGCCATCTCTTTTAGGATTTATTGAAAACCGAGAAATGGTCACCATGCTTGCTGAACTGGGCGTTCTTATGCTGCTCTTTTTGGTGGGAATGGAGCTCAGCTTAAGATCCTTCGTCAAGATATGGCACATCTCTATCGGATGCATTGCTTTGCAAGTTGTTGGGGGCCTTGCGATTGCCTTTCCGCTCGCCCATCTTTTTGGGTGGCCCCTCAATCTAGCACTCTTGCTCTCATTTGTATTTGCCCTGAGCAGTACGGCTGTTGCTGTCAAAATGCTCGACACCATAGGTGAATTAAAGACAGCAACGGGGCGTCTTACCATTGGTGTTCTGGTCGCACAAGACCTTGCGATCGTCCCGATGATTTTGATTATTCGAGGTCTTAATCCGGGGGAAAGCCCTGATATTCTCTTGCTTATTGCTAAAATTGTTTCCTCTATTGGACTTCTTGCGATTCTTGTGTGGTATCTCAGTCGAAGAGAACGCATTCACCTTCCGTTTCTTCAAGTCGTTGTCGGGCATACGGATCTTACCCCGCTTACAGGTCTTACCTTTTGTTTTGGTGCAGCAGCTATTGCGGGTCTTGCAGGTCTTTCAGCGGCATATGGTGCCTTTTTGGCAGGACTTGTCATGGGGAACAGTCAAAAACAACAAGTCATGATTGAGCGTATGACGCCTATCTACAGTGTCCTGATGATGGTCTTTTTCCTCTCTATTGGCCTTTTGCTTGATTTGAATTTTATATGGGAGAATCTAGGCAAGGTCTTTATGATTTTACTGTTTGTCACAGTTGGTAAAACCGCTCTCAATATTAGCATTTTGCACCTTTTAAGACAGCCGTGGAGCCTCTCTTTCCTTTCAGGGGTAGTACTTGCCCAGTTAGGCGAATTCTCGTTCCTACTGGCCACTGTGGGTAAAGATGTAGGGATTGTGGATGAATATGGAAGTCACTTGATTGTGTCTTTAACCGTCCTCTCCCTTGCTTTGAGCCCGGTTTGGTTGACCATTGCAAAAAGGCTTCATGATCTTGCTCCAAAAAGAACAATGTCTCTCAGAGACCTCCTGAATCTTTTGTATGGAAAAGAAGTCTCTCGAATCACAAGGACTTATCGAAAGGTCCGTCGTGCCAAACCTCAAGATTGAATCCCAGTATTTAGGCCCCGTTGGAGGCGTAGATGAGGTTGGGCGAGGTCCGTGGGCAGGGCCTGTCGTTGCAGCTGTTGCTGTCTTTTTAGACACAAATTCTATCCCTTCTGCCCTCTTCAAAGGGATTGAAGATTCCAAAAAGCTGACAAAACAGAAACGGGATCATCTTTATGAACAACTCATCGCGCTTCAAGATTTTCAATATGGTATTGGTGAAGCATCCGTTGATGAAATAGATAGTTTGAATATATCGAAAGCGACATTTCTTGCGATGGAGCGGGCTGTACAAAAGTTACCGTCCTTGCCTCCAACCCTTCTTATCGATGGGAAATTTATCCCCTCATTTCCTGGAACAAAAACCGTTCCTGTTATTGGGGGGGATGGCATTAGTTTGTCTATTGCAGCCGCATCAATCATTGCCAAAGTCACGCGTGACAATTTGATGGCAGAGCTTGCAAGAGAGTTCCCTCATTTTGGATGGGAGCGTAATGCAGGATATGGAACGGCCCAGCATCAAGAAGCTCTTAAGGTTCAAGGTATAACGCAACATCACCGTAAGAGCTTTGCACCCATAAGGGCCCTGATTCCCTAAAACGAGTTAGGCGCAGGACTTATCGTCTTAAATCCAGACGAACTCACCTCAAGAACCGCGAGGCCTCTTTCATTTAAACCCTGAGGTGTCAGACGAAAGAGCCCATCGATCCCCGCAAACCCTTGAGAGAAAGTCAGATTTTGAGGCGTATATCCTTTGTCTGATAAAGCGATAGCAAGGGCTGTTGCATCATACGCAAGTGTTGCAAGACGGGGCGGCGTACGGCCATAGGCTTGCCTAAACCTTGACTCAAAGCTCTGTCTCTCAACAGTATCGGTTGACGCGAAAATCCCTCCTTCAAGACCAGGAACACTCCGGGTTTCAGGGGCGTCCCATTGACCACTCCCTAAAACAGTAAACGGTTTTTGAGGGCTGAGAAGGCGCATGAGATGACCAAGATTTTCACCTCCCTCAGGGATAATAACCGCATTAACCCCTTTCGATTTATAGGAGGTCATTTCTTCCAAAAGCTGTGCATTTCCTGGATTTCCTTCAAGAATATCACCGCGTGAATAATGAGTGATTCCAAGAAGTTGAATGGATCCATTTGAGGCAAGCGTCTTCAGGGTTTGATCAACGAGTCGGCCATATTGATCATTTGGCGTGAAAGCAGCAACTTTCGACTGTCCTTTTTCCTTCGCATAAGAAGCTACCCTTTGAATTTGTTGGGAGGGAAGAAACCCTAAAACATAGGCCCCTTGCCCCGCAATCGTGTGATCTGTTGAGAAACTCACGATGCTGATATTACGACCCCGAGCAATCGGTTTAACCGCTTGGACATCAGCAGCAAAAAGAGGGCCGAGAAGGAGTTCAGCGCCTTGATCCAGTGCTTTCTGTGCAGCAACTTGTGCGCCCTTATTCGTATCTTGAGGCAAAAGGGTCACATTCGTTGTTCCTGTTTCAAAAAGAGCGAGTTCTGCCGCTTGAAGCATGCCTTTTCCTAAGTCAGCTTGAGATCCCGAGAGAGGGAGCAAAAGACCCACTTTATGTGTTTTAGGACCGGTTGGTTCTTGTTTTTTTACAGGCGCAGGTGCTGGCTTAACGGGCTTTACCTTGGGTGCAGCCGGTTTTACAGGTGTTCCGACTTCAGGTTCAACTGTGTGACTACAAGACGTGAGACCTAAGATAAGGATCCCAAACAAAAAGGATTTAAATGCTCTCGTGTTCATAATGGCTCCATAGTGATATAATATAAAAGTAGTACAGGAATTTCCTGAACAAGGCTATTAAACTTTCCCTCTGCGTCTTATCTGCTACTTTGAGCTCTTACAGGCTCTTTCACAAATTCCCCCATCAACATACTTTTTAAGTGGCTTATCATCTGTGTTATCCCAACACCAAGTTTCTGTTTTTTTCTTTTGAAGATGCTCAATATGAACACACTCACACTCATGTCCTTTTGGACAGTCTGCACTCACATTTAATCCACTCATTCCTGTGAAAAAAGTGGCCATTGCTAAAATTTGGAGTGATTTCATTTTCATGTTTATTATCCTTTTTCAATGTTTGTCTGGTAAGATATTTTCACAGATAAGGTTAACTTTTCGTTAATGGGAAACCTTTTTGGTTTGACTGTTGGATTCCTCACTCTCTATGCTCTTGTTCTATTGACTAAGAGGGACCTTATAATGCTCACCCTTGTTGCAACGCCCATTGGGAATTTGAAAGACATAACCTTAAGGGCTCTTGAAACCTTGAAGGAGGCGGATCTTATTGCCTGTGAGGATAAGCGTGTTTCATCAACCCTTTTGAATCACTATGGGATTTCGAAGCCTCTTCTTTCCTATCATGACCATAATGCAGAGCAAACCCGTCCGAAGATTATGGCCCTGCTCAGACAAGGGAAGTCGGTGGCTTATATTACAGATGGAGGCCTCCCTTTAATTTCCGACCCTGGGTATAAGTTGGTGGTCGCTTGTCGCGAAGAAAATTTGCCCTATACGGTGATTCCAGGACCTTCAGCTCCCCTTATGGCGTTATGTCTTTCAGCCCTTCCTCCAGATCGATTTCTATTTTGTGGCTTCCTGCCCCCTAAATCTGGCGGCCGAAAAGCAGGGTTTGAGGATGTTAAAGATATTGCAGCCACCCTTATCTTCTTCGAGTCTCCAAAACGGCTTGTTGCCTTTCTTGCTGACGCGAAAGAAGTGTTGGGGGAGAGAAGGGCGAGTGTTTCCCGTGAAATGACAAAAATGTTTGAAGAAACGCAACAGTCTGATCTGTCTCAGCTTATCACCCACTTCACAGATACCCCTCCGAGGGGTGAGATTGTTGTTGTAATTGAGGGGGCCTTGACAAAACCTGACGTCAAAGATGTGGATATTGAGACACACTTGCAAAATGCGTTGGAAAGGTATTCGATGAAGGAAGCGGTCAGTCTTGTGGCGACGGCCTGCGGTCTTTCAAAACGGGAGGTTTACCAGCGTGCACTTCAACTTAAATCCAAAACAAAAGGCCCATCGTAAGGGGCACATCGCTGAATGGATGGCCGCTCAGTTTTTACGGCTCAAAGGATATCAGATCCTTGAGAGCCGTTATAAAACACCCGTTGGTGAGATTGATCTCTTGGCAAAAAAAGGAAAATCGCTTGTTGCGGTTGAAGTGAAAAGTAGACATTCCCTGGAGGATGCAGCCTATTCTGTGACGCCCCATCAGAAGAAACGGATCGAGAGAGCCCTTTTATATTATTTGACGCGAAAGCCCTCTCCCCAATCTGTACGATTTGATGTAGTATTGCTCTCGCCTTTGAAATGGCCTTGTCATATACAAGGCGCTTGGAACTCTCAATAAATGGAGGTTAGTTGTGTTAAATAAGTATATTTTATGTCTTCCCCTTGTCCTGACAGCCTGCGCTGGTCCAGCCATTGTCGGAGGAATTAGCACTGTTGGATTTAGTGCTGTTGAAGATCGCGGTCTCGGAGGAGTTGCAAGCGATCAAGTGCTGCGCGTTAAGATTAATTATCAACTCCATGATCAATTGTATCAGTTCGATAGTTACGAACTGACGATTTATAAAGGAAGAGTTTTGGTCACGGGCATCGCCAATGATGAAGCGACGAAGGCAAGTGCTTTGGGCATTGTGAGGAGAGTTGAAGGCGTTACCGAAGTTATCGATGGTATTAATGTCAAAGGTCAGGATGGTTTCTCCGAATATGCGCGTGACGGATGGATGACAACAAAGTTAAAAGCTACTCTTTATGCTGATGAAGATGTTTATGCCCCAAATTATGTTATTCGAACATTTGATAAAGTCATTTATATTTTTGGAACGGCTCAAACGCCAGCTGAACGCGATGCAGTTATTGAATATGCAAGCGAAATTACAGGTGTTCGACGCGTTGTGAATTATATCCAATTGGTTAAGTAGGGCCTACTTACCCTCAGCCGTCATTGCGAGCCCCTGAAAGGGGCGTGGCAATCCATCTTCACTTAAGAAAAATGGATTGCCGCGTCATGGCTACGCCATTCCTCGCAATGACGACTTTTGTGTGGTTTTAACAATCCATAAAAACAACCAGGGAGGGAATCATGTTTTCACGTCTTAACACAGTCGCATTTCAAGGTGTTGATGTCATCACCATTGACGTTCAAGCTCAGGTATCTGCAGGAATGCCTAACTTTATGGTTGTGGGGCTTCCGGATAAAGCCGTGGGTGAATCGCGTGAGCGAGTCCGCTCTGCCTTTCACGCCATTGGTCTTTCTCTTCCCTATCGCCGGATAACGATTAATTTAGCCCCTGCTGATGTTCAGAAGGAAGGCAGTCACTATGATCTTCCGATTGCGCTGGGACTACTTGCAACTATGGGTGTCATCCCTTCCGATAGTCTGGGTGAGTATTTCGTCCTGGGGGAGCTCGGTCTTGATAGTCGTCTTGCGCCTATCTCAGGGGTGTTGCCCGCAGCGATTCATGCAACCTCATTGAAGAAGGGGATCATTTGCCCAAAGGATTGCGGAGGTGAGGCAGCTTGGGCAGGAGATCTTGATATTCTAGCGCCTGAAACCCTTGTATCCCTTATTAATCATTTTAAAGGAACGCAAGTTCTTTCCCCTCCAGAGCCTTTAATGGAAGAAGAAAACCCAAAACAATTGCTTGATTTAAGAGATGTTAAGGGTCAGGAAACAGCGAAACGGGCGCTCGAGATCGCAGCAAGCGGTGGCCACAATTTGTTGATGTTGGGCCCTCCTGGGTCGGGAAAGTCGATGTTAGCCGCACGGCTTTCCGGCATTCTTCCATCTTTATCCCCAGCGGAAGCCTTAGAAGTCACGATGATCCATAGCCTTGCAGGACAACTCAATGAGGGCAAACTCATTCGTTCAAGACCTTACCGCGATCCTCATCATTCCGCCTCTATGCCAGCCCTGGTTGGCGGAGGATTAAAAGCCCGCCCCGGTGAGATTTCCCTCGCTCACAACGGTGTTTTATTCTTGGACGAATTGCCTGAATTTCAACGGGTGACGTTGGAAGCGCTGAGACAACCATTGGAGTCTGGGAAAACGGTCGTCTCTCGTGCGAATGCTCATGTGACCTACCCTTCGCGTTTTCAGCTTGTTGCCGCGATGAATCCCTGCCGGTGTGGATATATATCGGATGCAGCAAGAGCCTGCTCCCGTGCCCCTAAATGTGCTCAGGATTATCAATCCAAAATATCAGGCCCCCTGTTTGATCGTATCGATTTACATGTGGAAGTTGCTGAAGTGACGGCCGAAGATTTATCTCTCCCCTCAACAGGAGAAACCAGTTCGGTTGTTGCAGATAGAGTCAAACGCTCTCGCGCCATTCAGGAAGCAAGGTATGAAGCCCTTGGGCAAACGGTGAAATTGAATGCTTATGCAGATGGTGAGCTGTTGGATGAGATTGCGACACCTGACACGGAAGGCAAAGATCTTTTGAAAAAGGCGGCCCAAAGCTTCAAACTCTCCGCACGAGGCTACCGACGCGTTTTACGTGTCGCAAGAACACTCGCCGATATGGACGCCTCAACCC
>Ga0207080_1057_pt1 | contig 25293 bp, 33 predicted proteins | sample Alteio_BWMinHeat_58_FD_153532 | JGI IMG/M metagenome (GOLD analysis project Ga0207080, IMG submission 153532) | Enriched cells from forest soil in Barre Woods Harvard Forest LTER site, Petersham, Massachusetts, United States -... | ecosystem: Environmental > Terrestrial > Soil > Temperate forest >...
CCCAATAATGGATTTTATACACAAATGGAGAATTGTCTTTTCGCCTCTCCGAAGGGGGCGTTGTTGCATAAATCATCAAAAACACCCCCTTTGCGTGCAAAGGGGGTCGACGCCGAAGGCGGCGGGGGGATTTTTTAAGGAGTTTCGCAATAAAATCCCCCGCCTCACTATGTTCGGCTGCCCCCTTTTCAAAGAAAAGGGGGCGTAAAACCGATTTATGCAACAACGCCTCCGCTGGAGAAGCGCACCCGTGTTTTTTTATACCTGCATGGGCCACATGATTTAAGACAACTATTCTCGGCCTTATAGCCCCGTTTCACTTTTTGCGATAGCAAATCGGATAACGCCAAAAAATAATACTACAATAAAGAAAATCAGCGTCCACTCGGGAATATTTAAGTCCAGTAAACGATAAGTCACTTTTGCACAATCGCCAGAGCCTTTGAATAACAACGCAATAGTCTGATTTAAAGGCAAATTTTGGAGCATATATTCCAGTGTCGGACTGCAGATTGGCACACTGCCAGGCGGCTGAAACGTCAGCCAAACATGTCTTGTCGCTGCAAATACACCTAACAGACTAAAAAACACAATAAATCCACTGTGCATGCGTTTGCCAAACCGCTCATTGGGTGTATAAAGACAACCCACCAAAAATACAAATCCCAGCAATGCAATTAAAATACGCTGGAGCACACATAGCGGACATGGCAACAATCCCAAATGAACCTGCAAATAAGCCGCAAAACCCAAAAGCCCCATGCAAACCAATAATCCAACCAAACTCACCCAGCGGGAATAAAACATGTGAATATCCTCTCTATTTCAACAAATCATCAATATTACCAAATAACTTTTTTATAAAATTTTTTGATCTTTGTATCAGATGTCACTATGGAAATTTTTCGTTTTATCGCAAAGGCTGTAATAAGCCGATCTACAGGATCCCTGTTATGGACCCAATTCAGGTCAATGGAATTAAACCATTCATCAATACCCACATCAATTATTTCCAAGTGTTCTGCCTGTCTGATTTCTTCATAAAACTCTGCGGCAGATAAAGGCAAAATAAGTTTTCCTATTTTGATTTTACATGCGATTTCAGCAAAAGAAATAGTTAAAACAAAAGCGCCTTCATTAATTAAACTCAAAGTTTTCCCGGATAAAACACACTCTTCACTCGCCAACATTAAAAGCGCGCAAGTATCGAGCACTACCATTTATCAAATCCTGGAAAAACAGGCTCATTAATATCTCCAACAATCTTCATTCCCTTGAGGAGTCCCCGAAGATCATAAATTGATTTTCGCTTAATGGGTGTTAAACACAAAGTTGGCTGATCGTGATGCGTAATAATAACCACGCCTTCTTTTTCACAAAGTTTCAAATACCTGCTGGTATGCTGCACAAATTCATGTTTGCTGATGTGACTTGCAATATTCATAACTACTCCTATCATACTCATAATATAGCTACGATAATAGCTACAGTAATTATAGCTGATTCAACCAATCCTGCAAAATAATCTGTGCGGCGGCGGCATCGACATTTTTGCGGGAAAGTGCGCGATAGCCGCCTTTTTCAAATAAATTCGCTCGTGCTTCAACTGTCGACAAGCGCTCGTCTATCAAATAAACAGGCAGACTCGTATGTGATTCCAATTTATGCGCAAAACTCTCTGCCAATTCTGTTAAAACCTGCGTTGTGCCGTCCATATTTAAAGGCCGGCCGACAACCAGCGACGCGGGCCTCCAGGTTTGTATGATTTTTGCCAGATCTTCCCATTTAGGCTCACCATTTTGGGCTTCAAGCAATGTCAGGGCTGTCGCTGTGCGTGTGACGGTTTGCCCTATGGCTACACCTATTTTTTTTGTTCCAAAGTCAAATCCAAGAATGGTTTGATCACGCATGCCCTGTTTCATCTGACAAATTCGCCAAATCAACCCCGAGGACCGCCATGGCTTCAACATAACGCAATTCAAAAGGCGTTTCAAAAATAATATGGGAATTCGAAGGCACGCTTAACCAGGTATTGGCTTTGAGCTCTTCTTCAAGCTGTCCTGGTTCCCATGCACAGCATCCCAGCGCAACCAATACCTCAGTAGGCCCCTGATGAATAGCAATCGCTTCCAGAATATCTCTCGAGGTTGTCACAAATGTTTTGTCGCCTGTTTCCAGCGTCGAGCGCCAATCGCCCTTGGGAAAATGAATCACGAAGCCGCGTTCCTGATGAACAATTCCCCCAAACAATACAGGAATATGCCGGACAACGTCATCTTGTACGGTAATTTTCATGTCAGACAACACATCGACCAATGACACTGTCGTCGGGCGATTGATAATAATACCCACCGCGCCATTTTGATTGTGCTCACAGAGATAGATCACTGCATGATGGAAATTAGGATCTTCCATTGTCGGCATGGCAAGCAAAAAATGATTTTGTAAATAAGCAGATTCTTTCATAGGGTAACATATTAACTGAAAATAAAAGATTAGCAATCTTCAGTATGACAAAAACAATGAACCAAATGGTCATTGACCAGACCTGTTGCCTGCATGAGCGCATAACAAATCGTCGGCCCCACGAAATTAAACCCTGATTTTTTCAGCGATTTTGATAACTGATCCGCCTGGGGTGAAGTCGCCGGAATCTCTTTCATGGTTTTTCTTTGATTAATTATTGGCTTATGATTCACAAATCCCCAGAGATAATTCGAAAAAGAGCCGTGTTTTTTTTGGATTGCCAGAAAAGCTTTGGCATTGCTGACTGCACTCATGACTTTTAATCGATTACGAATAATACGAGGATCTTTGAGGATTTTTTCAATCCGCGCGGGGGTAAATCGCGCGACTTTTTGGGGATCAAAGCGATCAAACAGCGCCCGATATCCCTCCCGCCTTTTTAAAATAGTCGACCAGCTCAATCCCGCCTGGGCGCCTTCGAGAATTAAAAATTCAAATAATTTCTGATCATCATAAACAGGCCTTCCCCATTCTGTGTCATGGTATAGAATATCCAGATCTGTTTTAGGCCAATCACAGCGGACTTTTATTTTTTTCCTCAAAGCCATATCATTCTCCATTTAAAATAGAGCGTTAATCATGCAAAAAATTGCAGTTATCACAGGCGGCGGCACAGGCTTAGGTCAATCACTTGCCAAACAACTCGCTGAGCAAAATATCATAGTCTATATTATCGGCCGGCGTACACATAAACTTCTTGAGACTCAAGCTTTCTCACCCAATCATATTATTCCCATTACTGCAGACATCAGTTTACCTGAAGAGAGAGCAAAAATTAAAACAAAATTAAATAATATCAAAATAGATTATTTAATCCATAACGCCGCCACAGCATTTCCTATTATTCCATTGGAAAAAATCAGCTTGGAGGACTTTCGACATATTATAGCGATTAATACAGAAGCGCCGTTATTTCTCACACAGTGTTTATTATCACAGCTAAAAAAACACGCGAGAATATTACATATATCCTCAGACTGCGCGCATTATCCTCTGGCAAATTGGATACCCTATTGTACATCTAAATCAGCCCTGTTTATGATCTATCAATGCTTAAAAAAAGAGTTTCAACATAAAGATATCTATATTGGCAGTATAGACCCAGGCATGATGGACACACCCATGCAGCGCGCTATATTAGATGATCTTGTTATATTTCCTGAAAAAATCTCACTCGCAGAATTACAAAAGCAAAATTTACTATTTTCGCCTGATTATTCAGCTAAATATTGCGTAAATTTGCTATTAAACACGACACCAGAAGAATTTCAAACGCGGGAATATGTTGTGAATTAAATCATCGCAAACTGGCATAAAACCCAAAATAGATTAAACTATTAATAATATATCTCGAAAAAGGATTTTTTATGCAACTGACATTTCTGGGTGCAGCAGGCACGGTAACAGGCTCAAAGTATTTATTGGAAACAGAGACTAAAAAAACACTCGTGGATTGCGGGCTGTACCAGGGCTATAAAGAATTAAGATTGCGAAACTGGGCGCAATTGCCTATTTCGCCCAAAAATATTGACGCTGTGGTGTTAACGCATGCGCATATTGATCACACAGGCTATATTCCATTGTTGGTTAAACAGGGCTTTAAGGGTCCAATTTACTGCACGCCCGGCACGAAAGCGCTGTGTGAAATATTATTGCCAGACAGCGGTTTTCTCCAGGAAGAAGAAGCCAATTTTGCCAACAAGCATAATCTCTCCAAACACAAACCCGCACTGCCGCTGTATACGCGCGAAGATGCGATATATTCTCTCAAACAATTTAAGCCTATAGATTTTGGTATTAACACACTGCTATATGATGATTTATCTTTTACCTTTAAAAAAGCCGGGCATATTATCGGCTCTGCGTTTATCAGCTTTACCCACAAAAAAACATCGCTGTTTTTCACGGGCGATATGGGACGGCCGAATGATCCCATCATGCGCGCACCTGATGTGATTTCACACACAGATTATCTCGTGATAGAGTCAACTTATGGCGATCGGCTCCATGGTGATGAAAAGCCGCAGGACCATCTCGAAAAAGTGATTAATTCAACAGCAAAACGTGGTGGATTGATTATTATTCCCGCTTTTGCCGTCGGACGTGCTCAAAATATGCTTTATTATATTGATCAACTCAAAACCGCCAAAAAAATACCTGACATGCCTGTATTTCTTGATAGCCCCATGGCCATTAATGCAACTCATATTTTTTGTAATTATCCCAAAGAACATCGATTATCAGATCAGCTGTGCCAGCAGTTTTGCAGTGTAGCAACTTATGTCAATACGCCTGAAGAATCCAAGCAGCTGGATCAATTAAAAACACCTGCCATTATTATTTCCGCCAGCGGCATGGCAACCGGCGGGCGCGTGGTGCATCACTTGAAAACTTTCGCGCCTGATCCTCGCAATACAATATTATTTACGGGCTATCAGGCCGGCGGTACGCGAGGCGCAAAAATCACGGCGGGAGAAAAAGAAATTAAAATCCACGGCGAACTTGTTCCGGTTAATGCACAAGTTGAAATACTGAGCAATGCTTCTGCCCATGCTGATTATCAGGAAATATTAGGATGGCTCTCACACTTTACCTCTGCACCCAAAAAGATCTTTATCACACACGGCGAACAAGCCGCTGCAATGAGCTTAAAAACCAAAATAACCGAAAAATTCGGCTGGAATAGCATCGTTCCTATTTATCTACAAAAAGAAAAATTATAAATTTATGATGAATATTTTAATCACGCGCCCATATTCTTCTGGAATAAAGCTTAGAGACAAAATATCAGAACAAATAAAAAATATTAACAGCATCATATTTCCAGCGATTGATATTATAGAGAAAAATTTACCTCATATAGATTTATCCCAAACAGATATTATGATTTTTATCAGCCCCGCTGCTGTTGAATACTCGGCGCGTCATATAAAAAACATTAAAAAATCTATATCATTATTTTCAATAGGCAAAGATACGGCTGAGAAAATTGAGAAATTAAAATTAGGATTTGATAAAATAATATATCCCACAGAAAAATTTAACAGCGAAGGTTTATTAAACTTAAAAGAGCTCAAAGAGATTAATATTAAAAACAAAAATATTGTTATATTTAAAGGGCAAGGCGGTAATCCTACACTCTCAGAAGCTCTTAAAGCGCGCGGCGCAAATGTCATAGAGGCTGTTGTCTATGAACGACGTTTACCCAAACCTGATAGTCTGCCTGATCTGAAAAATATTGATTTAATTCTTTGCACCAGCAGCGAAAGCATGAATAATCTGATTAAATTATTAGGTGAAACGGTCAAAGAAAAGCAATTATTAGTCAGCAGTGAAAGATTAGTCTCTCAGGCAAAAATGCTGGGGTTTAAATACCCCCCTCTATTGGCTCAAAACGCGGGCGATGAAGCATTGATCAATGTTATCATTACTTCAATTTCATTTAGCGAGGAACACCCATGAAAGAAACGCGCTGGCAGCAACGTTTCGAAAATTTTGAAAATGCGTTCATTCTTTTGCGCGACGCCTTCAAAGAAAGGGCGTTACAGGATTTTTCCTCTCTCGAAAAAGAAGGATTGATTCAGCGCTTCGAATATACTTTCGAGCTGGCCTGGAAAACGCTTAAAGATTATTTGGAATATTCCGGCATTGTGCTAGAGCAAATTACGCCTCGCACTGTTATTAAACAGGCATTCGCGACAAAAATCCTTAAAGAAGGCCAGGCATGGATAGATATGCTGGATGACCGCAACCTCATGTCTCATACTTATAATCAAAAGATTTTTGAAAAAACCATTGAAGTGATTGCTAAAAAATATCTTGATTTATTGAACAATCTTTATGTGTTTTTGAAAGAAAGAGATATCACTTCGTGAATTTCGGTTTACCCAAAAAAATACTGATAATGATGCAAAGCATATTTCAACAACATCCGGAAATCACGCGTGTGCAAATATTTGGATCACGTGCAATAGGCAATTATCGTCCTCATTCAGATATTGATCTTGTCATCTCAGGCAATATCAATGATGCCTTATTGGCCAATATTGCTTCAGCACTTGAGGAATTGCCAGTACCTTACCTTTTTGACATAAAAAACGATGTCAATATCACTCATCAGGGATTACGTGAACATATCCGTCAATTTGGCAAGAACGTATATGTAAAGCCCATTTAACCAAAATATGATATATTTTGAAATTAACCCTATCATTATGATCAAATATTTTGCTGACAAAGGACCCAGAAATGGAAAATACACCCTCCGTTGTACCTGAAGAACTGCCCGTTAAAGCTGGGCGATCGAAAGTATTTAGTTTTGTGGTTTTCTTGTTGCTGATCATCGCTATCGCAGGAATAGGCGCTTTGTGGCGCCAGCTGCAGCAATCCCGACAGGAAATCGACAAAACCCAAAAAAATCTCTCTAATTTATTAATTCAACAAAAAACAGCTGAAAATAATATTAAAACCGAAAATCTGGCTTTGTCTAAAAAAATAGAAGCGCAGCAAAATAGTTACTCTCAGCTCAATTCACAGCTTTCAGAATTAATGAAACGCGCACCCGGTGATAACCGTTCCTGGAAAATGGCTGAAGTAATTTATCTCATCCGTATGGCCAATCTGGAATTAAAAGTACAACACAATATCACTGGCGCACTGGTTTTACTCAGACAAGCGGAAGACCGTCTGAATACAATGCAAGACCCCAGCCTGGACAATCTTCACGCGGCTTTATTGAAAAACATTTCAGCATTACAAGTCATTCCGTTGTTTGATATAGATACTCTCACGACACAACTCAGTAACTTACGCGATCAAGTTCCGTCTCTATCCATTCTAGTTGCTCCTAAACCCAATACGTCTATATTAGAAAACACCCCTCATGAATCACATAAACGATGGTGGCAACGTGCCTGGGATAATATTAAAGCTTCCACACAGCAGCTGGTCATTGTTCGGCATCAGGCAGAAAAAATTCCCGCTTTGATGGCGCCTGAAGAACAAATGTATCTTCAAGAAAATTTGCAACTCTTATTGATGCAAGCACAGTGGGCTTTAATCAATAACCATGCTGTGATTTATCAAAAAAGTTTGAAACAGGCCCAATCCTGGGTTGAACAATATTACGTCCAAAATTCTGCGAGCACGCAGGAATTTCTGAAGCAAATTCATGCTTTAATTAACCAGAATATTTCCCCTGCTCTACCCGATCTTTCCCAGACACTTGCCTTAGTCCGTGAAGAAGGGATTTAACCATGAAAAAACTGCTTTTCTATTTTATTATTTTATTAATCTCTGTCTGGATAGGATTAAAAATTGCAGCAGATCCGGGTTATTTATTAATCGCTTATCAAAAAGTGACTGTCGAAATGCCGTTGTGGCTGGCTGTATTAGGTGTTTTGGCCGTATTTTTGATACTGTATTTTATCTTCAGAATCATTAGCAATATTCGTTCCCTGGGTGGACGCATTCATGCCTGGTCACAAACACGCAGACTTCGCCGAGCCTGGGCCAGGACACATCGCGGACTGATTTCTCTTGCTGCAGGTGAATGGAAGCAAGCAGAAAAAGATTTGGTTCGAGCAGCATCCCGTACAGAAACACCCATTCTGAATTATCTCAGTGCGGCCCAGTGCGCGCAGGCCCAACAAGCTATTGCTCAACGTGATGAATATTTGGGCAAAATAAAACCAGAGGGAAAAATACAAACATTGGCGTTGGGATTAACACAGGCACGGTTGCAATTACGCGAACATCAATATGAACAAGCATTAGCAACACTTCAGCAATTACAACAAATCGCCCCTAAACATACATTAGTTTTAAAGTTATTAAAACAAGTATATCTTCATCTTGAAGATTGGAGCTCTCTGGAAATTTTATATCCTCAACTGGAAAAATATGAAATTTTACCAGAAAATCGCTTAGAAAAATTACAGATTAAAATCTATGTCAATCTCTTAAAGACATCAGGCGAAGGCGCATCAATCATCTGGTCACGCATACCCAAAAAAATCAGACAATCACCTGAATTATTAAATATTTATATTCCCATATTATCCCAAAAATCATCAGATGATGCCGAAGAGTTATTGCGTAGTGCATTACAAAAAAATCCTGACGGCCCATTATTAATTCAATATGGATTAATTGAAAGTTCGCACAAAGAAAAGCAACTGCACGCAGCTGAAAGTTTCTTAAAAAATCATCCTAAAAACGCCGCATTACTATTAACGCTGGGAAGACTCTGTGTTAAAAACCAATTATGGGGAAAAGCCCGCAGTTATTTCGAAGCGAGCCTTGGCGTCACTGCCTGCCCTAAAACTTATCAGGCATTAGGCGCACTATTAGAACAGTTAGGCGAAACACAACAAGCCATGGAGTGTTACAAAAAAGGATTATTGGCCACCAGTCAATGATTCCCTTAAGTTTATATATCCATTTTCCTTGGTGCGTAAAAAAGTGCCCTTATTGTGATTTTAATTCACATAGTTTAAAACAAGATCTACCCGAAGAAAAATATCTCTCTCAGCTATTAAAAGATTTTACAGCAGAGTTACCGCGCATCAAAAACCGCAAAATCCACAGCATTTTTATGGGCGGTGGCACACCCAGTTTGTTTTCACCCAAGAGTATTCAATATATATTAAACCATATTAAAAATCTTATAGAATTTGAAAATCCCCAGATAGAAATTACCCTGGAAGCTAATCCGGGAACAGTCGAGCAAGAAAGATTTTCGGGCTTCTTAGAAGCGGGTATTAATAGATTATCTCTGGGCATTCAAAGCTTCAACGCGGATAAATTAAAAAGATTAGGCAGAATACATGATGATCAAGCTGCATTCAGAGCTATAGACAGCGCTAAAAAAGCAGGATTTGTTAATTTTAATGTAGATTTAATGCATGGACTTCCAAACCAAACTTTGGAAGAAGCGCTTACAGATATTGATTTTGCTATTCAATCAAAAGCGCCGCATATTTCTTGGTATCAGCTCACGCTTGAGCCCAATACTTTGTTTTATCAACAAAAACCTGTTTTACCCAGCGAAAATATTTTAAATCATATTTATACATCAGGTCATAATATTTTCAAACAATCCCAATATCAACATTATGAAATATCAGCTTATAGTCAAAAAGATTTCGAATGCCAGCACAATCTCAACTATTGGGAGTTTGGAGATTACATTGGCATCGGCGCAGGCGCACATGGAAAAATAACGGATTTATCTTCACAAAAAATCATCAGGACATTGAAACCCAAACATCCCAAGGATTATATCAATATAGAAAATTTTTCTGATATGCCATCTGAATATATTAAAGATAATCATTTAGCATTTGAGTTTATGCTCAACAGCTTAAGATTACAAAAGCCCATCAGCTGGGATTTATTTTCAGAAAGATGTTTTACAGATAAAAAATCCATATTAGCTATTATGGAAAAATTAGTTCAAAAAAAATTATTATTATCTAATAATAATTTTTTCGAGCTGACTGATCTGGGCAGACGATTTCTCAATGATGTCTTAACAGAATTTCTGCCAAACGCTTAATTTACTTTCCTGATGTCATTGAAATTTTTCATTGACATTGATTAAATTAACAATCTTTTTAACCGAAGTAAATTTCCTCACCGCATTTTCAGCGCTATACTGTTGATGCCAATCGTCAACATTTCCCGTTAACGTGATGCAACCTCTTTCTACATTGACATGAATTGTATTTTTGGGTACACGTGAATCCCAATATAATGCAGTAATAGCAGCATTTTCAATATCTGCATCCGATCTTTTAAATTTTTCAGTAACCCCTATATATAAATCATCAATCACTTCTTTGACGCCTTCTGTGCTTTTAACCGCAAATTCAGCAAGACATTGCTCCCAGGAAGAATTGACTGTTCCTTGTAAAACGACTTTTCCTTCTTTGATGAAAAGATAAATATTAGATTCATCCAGATGAGGCTCGGAGACTAATTTTTGATGAATTTCATTTTCTAATGCTACATCAGATCGATAAGTCATCATAAGAAAATCCTCCTCTATAGGTTTTAGTAGTGTAATCCAGAATAGATTTTGCCTTATTGAGATTTATCAATATGCTGTAAACATTAAATCCCAGACGCCGTGGCCTAATTTTTTGCCGCGGGTTTCGAATTTGGTTACAGGTCTTTGATTGTCAGGAGAGAGTTTTGTTTCTTCAAATAATTTTGTCTGACTGAGAATTTCAAGTATATATTCAGCATAATTTTCCCAATCTGTTGCGATATGCAATATACCATGAGATTTTAATTTCTGATGGATAAGCTTAATAAAATCTATTTGGATTAACCGCCTTTTGTGATGCCGCTTTTTGGGCCAAGGATCAGGGAAAAAAATCTGAACTTTATCCAGGCTATGATCAGCGATATTATTTTTTAATACATCAATCGCATCACAGCAGAATAGGCGAATATTTTTAATTTCTTCTTTTTGAATTTGTAATAATAAACTTCCCACACCCGGTTTATGCACTTCAATGCCAATATACTGATTTTCAGGATGGGCTTTTGCCTGAACTGCCAGCGAGTGTCCCATGCCAAAGCCTATTTCCAAAATAACAGGTGATTTGATATCCATTAGTCGAGCATCATCATCTAGCCCATAGACAGCCCATAGATCCCTCAGGGCTTTCTCCTGCGCGGGTGTCATCCGCCCTTGTCTTAGGACATAGCTGCGCACAGGACGCTGATTTTTCTGTACAAATGCGTTATCATTGGTCATGGTTTTCCTACCTCTGCGGGTGTAGTTCAATGGTAGAACGGGAGCTTCCCAAGCTCTTAACGTGGGTTCGATTCCCATTACCCGCTCCAGTTTAATATGGTGACAGATTTTTTGATATGACAAAATTTGATGCTCGTAAAGCGATAGAGATTATTCTCTATATTGCAAATAAAGTGAAGGAACCTACTTTTCACAGGATATCCAAACTTTTTTATTTTGCAGACAAAAAACACCTGGAATATTATGGGCGTCTCATCTGCGATGATGAGTATGTTGCCATGAAGCATGGTCCTGTACCCAGCGAGGTTTATGATATTTTGAAAAGCGTTCGGGGTGACGGCACTTCAGACTTTCAACACCAGGCAAAAAATGCCTTCCAGGTACGCGAAAAATATCTGGTGAAACCGTCGAGAAAAGCAGATGTTAACTTACTCAGTGAATCTGAAGAAGAATGCATCAATGCCGCTATTGAAGAATATGGCACGCTAAGCTTTCAGGAATTAACTGAAAAAAGTCATGATAAAGCCTGGGAAGCCGCAGATGACAATGATATTATCTCGGTAAAAGACATTGCCTCAACATTATCCAACAGCAAAGAACTCCTAAAACATCTTCGAAATCCCTATCCTGGAGATTAACATTGATTGTGGCTGACAAGTTTCCAATAGAACTCAGAAAACAGAAACTTAAGGAAAATTTAAACCCTTACGTTGTTTTGTATCTATTCTGCCAATTTACGCATCCTCTTCCCAAAGATAAATTTCTTTTATTAGTTTCTTTAAAACCAGAGCCATTATTTTTCGTCGTGAATTCTGAAATGAATGACTATGTTAAAAATAGACCACATTTGGCAAAATGTCATATATTGCTTGAAAAAGAAAAACATCATTTTCTCAGCCATGACTCTTATATTAATTGCAATGAAGCAAAATCTTTTTCTATTGAAGAAGTCGAAACTCAAGTATTAGAAAACATGGGAAGAATAAAAGGGATCGTCAGCAAAGAAATCAGGTTATTTATTATCGAAGCGACAAAGGCTTCAAAAACATTGTCTCGTGAAAAGAAAAGTATTATCCTCGAAAGTCTACAGCTCCTGTATAATTATGAACAGTAATCAAATTAACAATATTATGCCCTATCAAGATATCAATGAAATTCTCGTTATGCTATCCAGTAATCTCAAAATTATTCTGGACAATCAGCTTATCGGCGTTTATCTTACGGGTTCTTTAACCTACGGTGATTTTGATCGTGGCAGCAGTGATATTGATTTGCTGGTGATATTACATAGCAGTTTATCCAATAAACAACGAGAACAAGTTAAAAATCTGCATAATATCATTGCTAAAAAATATCCTGTCTGGGCAAAGCGTATTGAGTGTTCATATATCACAGAAGATATGTTAGAGAATATCGAACCACCCATCAATCCTAGACCTTATATCAATGGCGGACAGATGTGGAATCCTGATCCTCCATATGGCAACGAATGGCTACTTAATCTCTATGTGCTTTATGAATGTGGAATTGCCTTAATTGGACCAGATCCAAAAACATTAATACACTATCCTATTAGTATTAACTTAGTCAGAGAAGCCTCCAAGAAAGACTTTTATCAAGAGTGGGAGCCGTTACTAAAAGACTCTTCGCCCTTAAAAGACAGTCATTTTCAGGCGTATGTTATTCTAACGCTATGTAGAATTCTGCACAGAGCAAAAAATGATGAAATCGCCTCAAAAAAAGTTGCTTCGGCTTGGGTAAAAAAAATATATGGCAAACCTTGGAGTAATTTAATTGAAAAAGCTGAAAATTGGCAGCATGGGCAAGAGATGAATACGCTTGAAGAGACATTAGATTTTATTAGATTTATATCTAATGAGATAAATTAGAAAAATATTGGCTTTGACTGGAAAAATTTATTATAGCTGCTGGATTGCTTCGACACGCAAAAGAAGAAGCCGCGCGTCTCGCAATGACGGCGGGGATGGTGGAAAATTTTTCCACCGCTGCAACTTCTTAGAAGTTTAGAAAGTTATTTGGAATACATTCTTTAATTACCCATTATTGAATAAGCTCTAAATCTTTTGAGATCAGTTCCTGGAAATCTTTAGTGCACCGTTTCCAATCCAGAAAATCAATCTTGAAAGGCAGGTCTGATTCTTCAAATTTTTCTTCAAGTTCAATAATTACGCCGTCAGGAATGGGTTCTTTATAGCATAAATCCAGATCAGAAAATCTTTTGGCTGTATTTTTAACTCGCGAGCCAAAGGCATAAAAATGGTATTGATATTTTCCAAGAATGTCCAAAATAATATTTAAGTGTCTTTTCTCTGCTTGAATCATTTCAGCGCCTGTATGTTTAAAACCATTTTATCAAGCTGTAACTTAAATTCAGGAAATGAATTGACAACTTCTTCGCTAAATTCTTCATTATAGGTATGTGTGGTTAAATTGCGGATTTTCAAAAAACCAAACCAGATTTCAGGATCATCTATCAGATGATTCTTTGCCGCCTCACGAAAAGCATCTCTGGGAGAAGCTGTCTCTACCCCTTTTACTTCAAGTATTTTTTTGAGGGTTTTCCAACTAAGCTCATAACAATATTCAAAAGCCTGAACAGCGCCCGCTTTTTCCTGTTCTGAACTCAAATGTTGAATAAATAAATTAAATTTCTTTTGGGCCTTTAATAAAGGCAAGATATTAATTTTATCTAAAATTAAGTCCATAATAATATCACTCCACCGTAACAGATTTGGCTAAATTTCTGGGTTGATCGACATCTGTGCCTTTTAATACGGCAACATGATAGGCCAATAATTGCATGGGTATAGTATAAATAATTGGCGCAAGGATTTTGTCACACTCCGGCATATCTAATATCACCGTATGATCTGTTTTGGATATCCCAGCTAGCGGATCAGCAAAGATAATCAATTGCGCGCCCCGGCTATGGATTTCCTGAATATTAGACTTTAGTTTTTCAATCAAATCATTCTGCGGCGCCAATACAATCACCGGCATGTCTTTATCTAATAAAGCCAATGGGCCGTGTTTTAACTCACCGCCAGGATAACCTTCTGCATGAATATAGGAAATTTCTTTTAATTTTAATGCGCCCTCTAAAGCAATAGGATATTGTAAACCGCGCCCAATGAATAAAGCATGATGTTTATGTTCAAAAAATTGGGCGAGATGCTTAATTTTTTTATTTAAACTCAAAGTCTCTTCGATTTTTTTGGGTAGTTTTTTCAATTGATCAATAAACGCTAACTCTGTTTCGTGATTGATACGCTGTGTATGTTTTCCCAATACTATCGTTAATAATAATAAGCATACTAATTGACTCGTAAATGCTTTAGTCGATGCCACGCCGATTTCAGGACCCGCATGCATCATCATGGATAAATCCGCGCCTCGCACCAAACTGCTTTCAGCGACGTTGCAGATCGATAAAGTCGCACTGTAACCTAAAGATTTTGCGACCCGTTGAGAAGCTAGCGTATCTGCCGTTTCACCAGATTGAGATAAAGTTACAAATAAAGTATTAGGCTGAACGACTGGATTTCTATAGCGCAATTCACTTGCCGTTTCAACCTGGCAGGGTATCCCTGCGATTTCTTCCAACCAATATCGTGCAACCATGCCCGCGTGATAGCTGGTTCCGCAAGCAGATATTTGAACCTGTTTAATATTCGACAAAATTTCAGCTGAATGATATCCAAAAATTTTATCCATCACTGCATGCTGGCCCAATCTTCCATCCAGAGTATTAGCAATGGCTTCAGGCTGTTCAAAAATTTCTTTCAACATATAATGTCTATACTGACCGCGATCCGCAACATCATGCGTCATATCTAATACACGAATTTTCCGTGAGACAAGTTGATCTCCTTGATCATATATACTGACCTGTCGGCGTTCGATACAAGCAACATCACCTTCTTCGAGATATATAAAGCGCTGTGCAACAGGCAATAATGCCAAATGATCAGAAGCAATAAAATTTTCGCCAATGCCAAGCCCTATGACCAACGGCGAACCAGCTCTGACAACAACCAGACGATCAGGATGCTGCTTATCTATAATAGCCAGCGCATATGCGCCGTCTAATTGCTTCACGGCCAATTGAACTGCTTTGGTAAAATCCTGCTGATTTTGCAAAGTTTGGTGCAATAAATGCGCAATAATTTCAGTATCTGTCTCAGATTCAAATAAATAGCCCTCAGAAATTAATTTTTCTCTGAGAGTCTCATGATTTTCAATAATGCCATTATGCACAAGCGCTATACGATCTCGAGAAAAGAGAGGATGAGCATTTTCACAACTGGGTTTTCCATGCGTTGCCCAGCGAGTATGTGCAATACCCACTTTTCCTAATAAATGTTGATTGTCTAAAGCATCTGCTAATTCTTTGACTTTACCGACAGCACGCCGTCTTTCAAGATTGCCCTCAAGATTGATCACAGCCATGCCTGCAGAATCATAACCACGATATTCCAGACGTTTTAAGCCTTCTAATAATATCGGCGCCACATCGCGCTGCGCTACTGCTCCCACTATGCCGCACATATTATTTCTCCGATAAAAGTGCTTTCACAACATCTAAGCTTAATTCAGTAATCTCACAAACCTTTTCCAAAGGCATCCCATCAATAATAAGTTGTTTTGCTACTTCTCTTGCTTTTCTATCAATGCCTATTTGCTCACCTTTAATTTTACCTTTTTCAATCCCTATCTGCTCACCTTCCATATAAGAATCCTCGCGGACTGTTTTCTCAACGCGAACGGCATCCAGATATCGATCGTACCAGTATAATTCATCTGGCGTATAAGCGGATTCCTGGGCTAATTCTATCGCTTGCGCCAAATCAGGATCGTCTTGAAATTCTTGCGGGATAGAGGATAAGCTACCCGCTTCTTTTAAAAAGCGCAGCCATAATATGCCCATTCTTCGGTGTTCAATTGTCTCTGGCTTGAATTTGTTTAATTCAATAAAAATCAATTCGAGGCCTTCGAGAGATTTATTTTGATCTTTTGCATGGGTTAGTTTGTAGTGATGAAACCACTCCGTTGTCTGCTTCTCAAAAGGTTCGCCTATGATAGCCAGACCATAAACAGGGCATAGCGAACTATAAGCTTGTCTTACGCCCATTTGTTGAACAAAGGCTTTGGATGCTCCATATAAAAACCGCTTCATGAAATTGGCGCTCCATGCCAATTGCATTTCAACAATAAAAAGACGGCCTTTTTTATCTTTACATTTTACGTCCACAATCGTATTCTTCATCGCCGGAATGCGGGGCGATTGTTCTGGTGTAAGATATTCTATCGATTCAATCAAGTGATCTTCGGGCAACGGCAAAATGCCATTTAAGAAGCTTTTAGCTAAGTTCTTGTGTTGTCCAAATATTTTTTTAAAAACAATGTCGCTTCTGACATCCAGTAATTTTATCATTTCATCATTTCTCCTCTTTCTTTGGCCGAACCCAATGTTCTACAGTCTGCTGTTTTGCACGGCTTAATGTTAATTTATAGGCAGGTGTATTTTTGGTGATAGTCGAACCTGCGCCTATGGTTGATCCCTCTTCAATTTCAATAGGGGCGATGAGTTGTGATCCTGAGCCTACAAATACATGATCGCCAATGATCGTTTGATTTTTATAGGCACCGTCATAATTGCATGTGATGACACTCGCACCAATATTGACATTTTCACCCATCACTGTATCGCCTACATAGCTGAGATGTGGAATTTTGCTTTTGGGATTAATATAGGAATTTTTGATTTCAACAAAATTGCCAACACTGACCTGTGTCAATAATTCCGTGCCTGGACGTATTCTCGCAAACGGCCCTACTTTACAATCATCTCCAACCACGCTGTCTTCTATCACAGAATTGGGCTTAATCTCTGTATTTTTACCTATTTTGACGTTTTTTAAAATACAATTAGCGCCAATTTTACTGCCCAAGCCTATTTCAATATGACCCTCGAATATGACATTTTGATCGACTTTTATGCCAGATAGTCTAAAATTTCTTGCCGTGGTTTGTTGATAATAACATTCTAAGATATATAACTGATCCAGATCATTAGCGCCATAAACTTCGTATGGATTCTGGACAACGATATCACTCACATCAATATCTTTTTTGACAATATCTGTTAGATAAAATTCTTTCTGGCTGTTATTTTGCGAAACTTGAGACAGGCTTGTTTTTAAATTTTTGACTGTCGACAGATAAATACCTGCATTGACTTCTTTAATCTTTTTTTCTGCTGAATCAGCATCTTTTTCTTCTGTAATTTTAACGACTTTATTATCCATCGTACGAATAATTCTGCCAAATCCAGCAGGATTGTCCAATACCGTAGTCCATAACCCAACCCCGGCGTCATTGCGAGCGAAGCGAAGCAATCCAGCTTCTAATGTTTGCTGAGAGATAAACGGCACATCACCATATAAAATTAATACTTTTTCATCGGGATTATTTAAATAAGGCAGCGCCTGCATCACGGCATGTGCCGTACCCAATTGCTCTTTTTGTTCAACCCAATGTAAATTTTCAGTAAAATTTTCAAATTGCACACGGATTTTTTCACCCTGACAGCCATAGATAATATAAATATTTTGGGGAGATAAAGATTGGGCGGTTTCCAAGACATGCTGTAATAACGGTTTACCGCCAACGGGATGCAATACTTTCGGCAAAGTAGATTTCATGCGAGTACCCTGACCCGCTGCGAGAATAATGATATTAAGACTCATAGACTATACTCTAAGCTTCTTACGCAAATCGCGAATGGTTTTTAACTGCGCCACCGCCTGCGCAAGCTCAGAAGACGCGAGAGAATAATCAAAATCTGCACGTTTTTGACTGAGTAAATGTTCTGCCCGCTCTTTTGCAGCAATCGCGGCTGATTCATCCAGATCTTCTGCTCTAATTGCCGTATCAGACAAAATAGTCACTGCGTGGGGCTGAACCTCTAACAACCCGCCTTTAACATAGATCACTTCTTCTTCATTGTTTTCTTTGCGAATGATCACAGCGCCAGGTTTTAATTTGGTCAACAACGGCGAATGGCCATAGACAATGCCCAACTCACCCAGAATGCCTTCTGCAATGACCATATGAGCCTTGCCTGAATAAATGGCAATCTCTGCGCTGACAATGTCTACATGCAGCAATCTCATAATGATTTCGCTTTCGCAATCACTTCATCAATATTGCCGACCATATAAAAAGCCTGTTCGGGCAGATGATCATATTCACCGCTCAGAATCGCTTTAAATCCGCGAATCGTTTCTTTGAGAGAAACATATTTGCCAGGACTTCCCGTAAAAACTTCTGCAACGAAGAATGGCTGAGAGAAAAATCGTGCAATTTTACGTGCACGTCCAACCATCAACTTGTCTTCTTCAGACAATTCATCCATGCCTAAGATAGCAATGATATCTTTCAGCTCTTTATAACGCTGCAATACGCCCTGGACACCACGTGCAACGTCATAATGTTCCTGACCTACAACTAATGGATCCAATTGGCGTGATGTGGAGTCGAGAGGATCAATCGCAGGATAAATACCCAGCTCAGCAATCTGTCTGGACAATACAACTGTCGCATCCAAGTGCGCAAATGTTGTAGCAGGTGAAGGATCGGTTAAATCATCTGCAGGAACATACACAGCCTGGACTGATGTAATAGATCCTGTTTTGGTGGATGTAATTCTTTCCTGGAGCGCGCCCATTTCAGCTGCCAATGTAGGCTGATAACCTACTGCTGATGGCATACGACCCAGCAATGCAGAAACCTCAGTGCCTGCAAGCGTATAACGATAGATATTATCAATAAATAATAAAACATCACGGCCTTCGTCACGAAATTGTTCAGCAATCGTCAAGCCCGTCAGCGCAACGCGCAATCTATTGCCGGGCGGTTCATTCATCTGTCCGTAGACCAGCGAAACTTTGTCTAATACATTGGATTCTTTCATTTCATGATAGAAATCATTACCTTCGCGCGTACGTTCGCCTACGCCAGCAAAGACAGAAAATCCACTATGTTCGACAGCAATATTGCGAATCAATTCCATCATGTTGACGGTTTTTCCCACGCCTGCGCCGCCGAATAATCCGACTTTTCCGCCTTTTGCAAACGGACAAATCAAATCAATGACTTTAATTCCCGTCTCTAATAATTCACCGCGTGCAGCTTGATCAGCATAGCTGGGCGCTGCTCGGTGTATCGGCATCCTCAACTCTTCTCCAATAGGCCCTACCTCATCAATAGGATTGCCTAAAACATCCATGATGCGGCCCAGCGTTTCTTTACCTACAGGAACCTTGATAGGCTCACCTGTATTTAATACAGATAGCCCTCTTCTCAAACCATCTGTCGATCCCATCGCAATAGTCCGAACAACGCCGTCACCCAATTGTTGTTGAACTTCAAACGTCAATTCTTTCTCTGTGAGCTTTAACGCATCATAAATTTTAGGCACCGCGTGATGCGGAAACTCGACATCTACAACTGCGCCGATAATTTGCACAATGGATCCGTGAGTCGTGGTCATTTTCTATCCCCCTTCAACAGCCGAAGCACCGGCCACAATTTCTGCTAATTCTCGTGTAATCGACGCCTGCCGCGCCTTGTTATATGCAAGTTGTAAGGTATTGATGAACTCATTGGCATTATCTGATGCATTTCTCATCGCTACCATTCTTGCTGCTTGTTCACAGGCTATATTTTCAATCACGCCTCTATATATCTGAGATTCTATATAACGTCTTAATAATAAATCCAATAATTCTTTGGCTTCCGGCTCATAGATATAATCCCAATATGTTCGTAAATGTTTATCGTCTGAAGGCTCTATCGGCAACAACTGTAATACATGTGGTTTTTGCGTCATGCTGTTGATAAATTGATTATGGATTAAATATAAAGCATCCAATTTTTCATCTTGATAGGCATCTAACATAATTTTGATAGTACCGACTAATTGGTTCACACTGGGCACATCTCCAAGATGAGACGCATGCGCCATGATATTCCCGCCGTATCGCTTAAAAAATCCTTCCGCTTTACTGCCAATGAGACACAATCCTACTTCAATATCTTTGTCATGCCATTCTTTCATGGTGTTAACAGATACTCTCAAGACATTCATATTGAGACCACCACATAAGCCTCTATCTGATGAAACAATAATTAATCCAGCGCGTCGAATAGGCCTATTATTCAAAAAAGGATGCTGATATTCAGGATGTGATCTGGCCAAATGACTGATGACCGTACGAATTTTTTCGGCATAGGGACGTGCATGAAACATACGCTCCTGTGCTTTACGCATTTTACTTGCCGCTACCATTTCCATTGCGCGCGTAATCTTTCCTGTATTTTTAATACTTAAGATTTTAGTGCGAATTTCTTTCGTAGAGGACATAATTTTACATTACCAGGTTTGTGTTTGTTTAAACGCGGTAATCACTTCGCGTAATTTTGAAGCAATCTCGTCGTTATACTCAGTTTGATGATTAATCAAATCAAATAATGCTTGATGATTATTTTTAAAATAAGCCTGTAGTTCACGCTCAAAAGAAACTATTTTTTTCAAATCAACATCGTCTAATAAGCCCTGGTCTACAGCAAAAAGGCTGATGGCCATATCAGCTGTTGTGAGCGGACAATATTGATTTTGCTTCATGATTTCTGTAAATCTCTGACCCTTATTCAATTGCTTGCGCGTCACTTCATCGAGATCAGACGCAAATTGTGCGAATGCAGCCAATTCTCGATATTGGGCAAGTGATAATCTCACACCACCGCCCAATTTTTTCATGATCTTTGTCTGAGCTGCGCCACCGACACGAGAAACAGACAGGCCTGTATTAATTGCAGGTCTAATTCCCGCATTAAATAAATCTGTCTCCAGAAATATTTGCCCGTCTGTAATAGAAATCACATTAGTGGGAATAAAAGCAGATACGTCGCCAGCTTGTGTTTCAATAATGGGCAATGCTGTGAGAGAACCCGTTTTATTCTTAACCATGCCATTGGTCATTTTTTCGACATATTCTTCATTCACGCGAGCCGCTCGCTCCAATAATCTTGAGTGTAAATAAAATACATCTCCAGGATAAGCTTCGCGACCTGGAGGACGGCGCAGCAATAAAGAAATTTGTCTATAAGCCCAGGCTTGCTTGGTTAAATCATCGTAGATAATCAGCGCATCTTCGCCTTTATCACGAAAATATTCGCCCATCGCACAACCTGCATAGGGTGCAATAAATTGTAAGGCAGCAGAATCCGCCGCACTGGCAGCAACAACAATGGTATGCGCCATCGCATCATGCTCTTCTAGTTTTCGCACAACAGCTGCAATAGAGGAAGCCTTCTGGCCAATCGCAACATAGATGCACTTAACACCTGTATTTTTTTGATTGATGATCGTATCGATGACAACAGCAGTTTTACCTGTCTGACGATCGCCAATGATAAGTTCACGTTGACCACGACCTATTGGTACCATGGTATCGATAGATTTAATACCTGTTTGGAGGGGTTGGCTGACGGATTGGCGATGAATCACACCTGGCGCGACTTTTTCAATAGGCGACTTACTTTGAGAAACAATAGCGCCTTTGCCGTCTATTGGACGTCCCATGGCATCAACGACACGTCCCAATAATTCTTCACCAACAGGCACTTCCAGAATACGGTTAGTGCATTTGGCCGTCATGCCTTCTGCAAGGCTTTCATATTCACCTAAAATCACTGCGCCAACGGAATCTCTTTCAAGATTTAACGCCACACCAAAAATCTGATTGGGAAACTCTATCATTTCTCCCTGCATCACGTCATTTAATCCATGAAGACGCACAATGCCGTCGCTTAATGCAACAATCCGGCCTTCCGTACGTGTTTCAGCAACAGGATGGAATTCACGAATGCGTTCACGAATAAGATCACTGATTTCAGAAGGGTTTAATGACATAATATTTTTCCTCTATCTTTAGAGTGTTTCCCCTCTCCCGCAAGCGGGAGAGGGTGTCCGAAGGACGGGTGAGGGTATCTCTCAATTCACACTCCCCTCATCCGCCCTACGGGCACCTTCTCCCCCTTTCGGGGGAGAAGGGAAAACACTCAACAACTATTAATAATTACGCTACTACTACCTGCTTCAATTTTTCTAACTTGCTTCTTACAGATCCATCAATAACCAGATCGCCTGCACGAATAATCGCGCCGCCCATTAATGATTTGTCTATTTTGAAACTTATCTCCACAGCGCGTTGCAGACGAATTTCAAGCGCTTTTTTCAATTGTCCAGAGATAATTTCTGTCATGGGAAATGCAGATGTCACATCCACATGAACCATTTTCTCTAAACTGGTTTTATGTTCTTCATATAACATCGCGATCATGGGCAATAATGGCAATTTTTTATACTGTGCCAATAAGAAAATTAAATTTTCCAAATGCTGATGATATAAGTTGGCTTTTTTTAATAAAGCAATAAAAATTTCGCTCAATTCCGCAGGTGAATAACGCGGATCATGATAAGCAGCTTGTAAAGATTGATCTTCTGCTATTCGAGACAAAAAATGTAAACGCTCTGACCAGAATGCAAGCTGCTGATCTTCACAAGCCAAATCAAAAATGGCTTTGGCATAAGGTCTTGCACGTGTCCGGCGATGATTCATCTTAGATCTCTGCTACTAATTGATTTAATAAACGCTCGTCATGTACTGCATCGATATGTGTTTGGAGAATTTTTTCTGCGCCGCTCACCGCAATGACTGCTATTTTTTCTCTCAATTCCTGCTTTGCAGATAATACTTCCTGAGCAATTTCCATTTTGGCCATTTCAATCAATCTCTGACCTTCTTCACGAGAACGTTCTTTGGACTCATCGATTATACGCCCTGCGCGTCTGTTGGCTTGCTCTAAGATATCCACTGCCTGGATTTTTGCATCCCGCAAAATTTCCACCGCTTTATGCTGAGCCAGCTCAAGTTCATGCACGCCTCTTTCAGCAGCAGCCAATCCATCGGCAATACGCGCTTGGCGATCCTGAATCGCTTTCATCATCGGCGGCCAAACATACTTCATGGTAAACCAGACTAATAACGCAAAAGTAATAAACTGACCGAAAAGCGTCATATTAATCACTGTCATGGTTTAATGCCCGCCTGCCGCTTTCAATATCGCTTCGTTGACCGCACCCAGAAAAGGATTATTCGCAAAAATCAGGTATAACCCCATCACGATGGAAATCGCCGCAAAAGCATCAACGAGACCTGCCATCAAAAACATGCGGAGCATGAGCATAGGCGTCAAATCAGGCTGGCGTGCAACACCTTCCAAAAACTTACCCCCTAACACACCGAAACCGATCGCCGTTCCCAACGCCGCCAACCCAATCAGCAATGCTGCCGCTACTGCGGTTAAACCTTGTACACTTGCAATTAATTGTGCTGTTTCCATCTTTTCTCCCCCCAAAAATTAGTGTGTTTCGTGCGCCATGGTTAAATAAATAATCGTCAACATCATGAAAATAAAAGCCTGGATAGTAATAATCAAAATATGGAAAATCGCCCATATTCCGCCTACGCTCCATTGAATCCACCAGGGCATCAAAGCCACTAAAATAAAAATTAATTCTCCAGCGAAGAGGTTACCAAAAAGTCGCAAGGAAAGCGAAATCGGTCGAACCAATTCTTCAATTAATCTGAATAAAATATTAAAAATAAATAACCAGGGGCCAAAGGGTTTAGTCAATATTTCTTTACCCAGACCCAATACGCCTTTCATTTTGAAATTATAAAAAATAATCAGAAAAAATACAGCAAATGACATCCCAAATGTCGCATTAGGATCTGCTGTAGGTACTGCACGAAAATAAGTTAATCCCAGCCAGTTTGCTATTGTCGGCAAAAAATCAACAGGCAATAAATCCATGGCATTCATTAAAAATATCCAGACAAAAATCGTCAGCGACAATGGCGCAATCAGAGGATTTTTGCCATGAAAAGACTCTCGGACTGTTTTGTCGACAAATTCAATGATAATTTCAATAAAGCTCTGTAACTTTCCTGGCGTGTTATGACCAGAGATTGTAACGGCAGCGAATCGGAAAATACTCAGAAAAACAATACCAATAAATAGCGAAACACCCATCGTATCCAGATTAAGCGTCCAGAATCCCCCATTACCCATATGCATGGTGTGCAAATTCAGACTCAGATAACTGAGGTGATGTTGCACATATTCTGCGGTTGTAGGAGAAACCTCGCTCATCTAACTATACACTCTCTCAAAAATACCTAATTAAATAATATAACCAAAAAATCATTTGTGCGCACAAATATCCTACAAGCAGACCAGGAAAACTTGCAGGAATCCATTTCACCACCAGGATGAACAACAATGCGACCGATATCAGTTTGATGATTTCGCTTTTATAAAACATTACCATAAAGCGTTTGGGTTTTGTTTCGATATGATGAAACAGCTTTATGGCAGCATACCCATGCGGCAAAAACCAGATAATCCCACCCAGCGCTATTGAATAACTGAGTATGATAGAAAAAATCAGCGCCACAAGGCTTACAATGACCACACCCCCTAAAGGCAAACAAACACTCAAATAAGCTTGTTTTCGGATAGCAGGCAACACCAATCTGGCCATTATTCCTCAGCAGTTTTCGAATTAGCCCGCAGTATAAAGGAATAACGCTAAATTTGCCAACAAAAAATTTCGACGAAAAAAATGAATTCTTAGGGATTTTTGCGCCGCATGCGATGACGCATTGCATATTGATTCAAAAGATTACGTATCATTTTTTGATATTGCGTATGATGCGCTTCTGCTTCTTCTTTGAAAAAATCCAGACTTTCTTTGGTCAAAGATAAAGTAACCTTTACTATATCTTCTTTCATTACTAAATCCTCAGGACGAGGCAAAAAATCAGGAATAATCCTGATTTTCCCTA
>Ga0207080_1005_pt2 | contig 24973 bp, 21 predicted proteins | sample Alteio_BWMinHeat_58_FD_153532 | JGI IMG/M metagenome (GOLD analysis project Ga0207080, IMG submission 153532) | Enriched cells from forest soil in Barre Woods Harvard Forest LTER site, Petersham, Massachusetts, United States -... | ecosystem: Environmental > Terrestrial > Soil > Temperate forest >...
CAGGAGAGCGTCAAGAGTCTGACGGGCCAGCTGGAGCTGCGGACGGGCGAGCTGAATCAGGCGAACGCGACGGTGGGCGAGCTGAGGACGGAAGTGGGCACGGTGCGCCGGGAAGCGTCGGCTAATGAAGTTGTGGCTGAAGCACCTGCCAAGTCCAAGGCTGCCGCGGTCAGCCCGATAGAAGAAGCTCTGGCCAAGCTGGAAGAAAACAATCCGAAAAGAAACAACCGCAAGTTCGGGCCTCTCGGCGAGAACAAATCGCCTAAGCTTTCCTGGGAGCAAATGAAAATTCCCGGGGAAGGGCAATACACCACTTTAAAATTATCAAAGGAAGGAATGGCTGGGGCAACCGAACTCTGCGAGGCCTTAAACAGCAAACTTCCCAAAGGCCCAGATGGGAAGCCAGTGGCAAAGATTATCACTACTCCTGATGGCCCTGTTCTCGCAGTACGCCAGCCGTCTGGTAATAATAAGAATGCTGGTAAGTTTGAGCTGACCCTGGAAGGAGCTATGAAGGAGGTGCGTGTTGAGGCCCGTACGGCTGCCATAGCTGAAGTTAAGGTAGTAACATCAGCAGAGGTGACAGCAGTTAGAGCACCAGCAGAGGTGGTACCAACAGAGGTGACAGCAGTTAGAGCACCAGCAGAGGTGGTACCAACAGAGGTGACAGCAGTTAGAGCACCAGCAGAGGTGGTACCAACAGAGGTAACAGCAGTTAAAGCACCCGCTAAAGCCACAGGGATTCCTCTGGCAGAAGTAGCTGTCGTGGCTGGCGCCACTACTGCCGCAATGACCGGAGGAGAGCCAAGTGGGAAAACTCCGGCAGCAGCAGGGCCCGCCAAGCCAACCGTCAAGGTAAGAGCTCCGCGGACCGGTATCAGCCAGGCAAACACGGAGATCGGCGCCAATGCCGGCGGTAGCGGTGTCATGGTCTGGATGGGCGCCAGTGAACTCATTGAAGGGTATAAGCATGGCGACGCTTTCCATATGGGGATGGGTGCCGCCAATACCAGCATCGGCCTTGCCGGTCTGGGCAGCGAAGGCGTGGCGGCGCTGAGAATAGCGCGGGCGACAAAATTAGGCACCCAGGCGGTAGCCAGGGCGGCAGACGCAGGCAAAGCAGGGACGGCGCTGTCAAAGACACTGGCTACAGCCACCGCACCCGCCACAGGCGAAGCAGCGGTAGCAGCGAAGCTGGCCGCCAATACGAGGCTGGCCGGCAAAGGCATATTGACGGCATCCTCAACGGCAGAAGACGTAGCGTTAGTCACCAAAGCCACCACCCGTATAGGCAAGGTTGGCAGGATGGCGGGTCATGCGGCTATTCCGCTGGCTGTCGTCGCTTCAGGCTATGAAGCGTACCACGAAGAAGGCAGCTCCATCAAAGAACATAAACTAGCCTATAAAGGCGCCCGCTTTGCAACGGGTATGGCTGCACTTGGTGCCGCCACACAAGCGGGCAAGGCCTGTTCGTATATTCCCCATCCCGGGTTAAAGATTGCGGCGATGATTGTTGTGCCCCTGGTTGTAGCCGGTGTGACCAGCAATGCCGGCGGCGCTATTATCGATTCGGCCAAAGCGCGCGACAACAATAATTTCGTGGCTGCCAGCGACACCTTTGAGAACCTGAAGGAAGTCAGCCAGAAGATCATCGAAAAATACAGTAAAACGGAACTGATGATGCGCGGCGCCGAGTTCACCAAGGGCGGCAAGCTCGACATGGCCAATGCACCGACACGCAAGCTGATACTCGCAGAGATAAAGCGCATGAAGGGAGAGGCCGGCATGGAGGTCAAGGCCAACGACTATTCCATCGGCATGTTTACCGGCAATGATAAGGTCACTGCCTACAAAGAAGCCAGGAACAAGGTGGCCAGGCTGGATGCGGCCATCAGTGAACTGGAGACGTTCTCCAAGCAGGCGGGAATCTTTGCCAACCCGGAGGTCGAGAAGGCCGCGGCGGCGAAGGCCGAGAGGAAGCAAGCCGCCTTCGCACGGCTGGACAAGAATGGCGACGGCAAGATCGACGCCAAAGACCTGGACAGGAATGGCGACGGGCAGATCACGCAGGCCGACTATGCCAATAAGGACGGGAAAATCGATGCCAAATCGATAGAGGAAATGAATAAGGACCTTGCCGCCCTCAAGGAATTGTCTGAGAACAGCCCTGAGTTAGCCAAGATATATGAAGGCATGAAGAAAATTGTTTCAGAATCGGAGCGCGAGTTGGCGATACTGGAAAAGGCCGTTGCGGCAGGGCAGGCACAGCCCGCTCCAATGTCGGACAAGGAGAAGGCGGCAAAACAGGCGAGGAAGAAGGCGGCCTTCGCACGGCTGGACAAGAATGGCGACGGCAAGCTTGACGCCAGCGATTTCGACCGCGATGGCGACGGCAAGATAAGCCTGAAGGATTTTGCCAATAAGGACGGGAAAGTCGGTCGCAAAGAGTTAGCAGAGATGCAGAAGGATATCGAGGCTCTCAATGAACTCGCCGAGTATAACGAGCAGCTGGCAAAGGTACGCGACGATGTGAAGAAAATGGCTGAAACGGCGGAACTTGAACTGGCCGTGCAGGAACAGGAAGTGGCAAACGTTGCCGCTGTGGAGAACACCCGCCAGATTGCAGCAGCCCAGGTTACGCCTGCGGGCCCTGCCATATCGGGCAGTGTGTCCGGCCCCGATATGGAAACCGGCAGGCAGGCGGCTACGGTCGTTGCTTCCGCTGTCGACCATGCTGGCGATCATGCCCCGGTCAGGCTCGCGGTCCGGGAAGCTGCCGCTGCCCAAAGCACCCAGATGGCTCCCGTAGCCGGTGGGAATAACAGGGGCGCAGCAGGACGGGGAGTGTGATTTATGGCACCAACCGAGCCGGAGTGGGCGCAAATCTGATAAAGGCCACAGCACGGGCGCATGGATGGTTCGAAGAATTTATATCCGGACGAGTAGTAATTGCTGGTTTGGAAGGGAAAACGGATTTATTTTCCGATCATCTTGATAAATAGCTATGTGCTCTCAATGCCATATGCAGCTGCATATGAGTGTCTGGCTCCTATAATTAATTCAGCAATTCATCGCAAGTACGAGGCGCTCTTACCAATCTCTATCGGCTTCCTCTACCGCCTTCATCGCCCTCGCCGCCACGGCCGCCAATGCTCAGTATCTTCTTCGCCGCCCTCGCCGCCGCTGCCTCTAATGCTAGTTTCTGAGCATCTATCATCACCAAATTCCCATCCTGTGTAGTAGCTAGGCTTAATTCAGGGGCTTTTATAAGCGTACCGAGGTTAACAGTAATCTGATGGAGTGGAACACCATCTTCCACTCCCCCCTTTGTTCTTTTAAAGTTGTCCTTCGTAAGCGACTTACCAAAACTTTGACCAAAAGCGGCAACTATACCGTCCCGACCAAGGTTAGCTGGCGCTGTGATCTGAATAGCCCATTGATCAACTTCTTTTTTATCAATAATATGAAGGGCATTTGCATCTTTTGCTATCTCCTCGAATGGCACTCCATTTTTCAATATCTCCACTTCGTAACCGTTGTGCAGCTTACTGCCTTTCCTAGCAAAGCCCATAGTGCTGGAATTACCCAGTATATCCTTTGATTCTTTATCTTTATCAAATGCTTCAATTGGAATTAGTCGGTTGCCATTCAGCGTCCTGGCATGCATAATCTTTGCCATTTCTACGGCAATTTCTGCCCGCTCTTTATAGAATTCCAACCGATAAAATTCTCCCGTTTTTTCAGCGTCCGTATTTTCTGCTGCGTCTACCATATTCCCCCCGTAGCTATCATTGTTTTTTCATAGATAAGCCTGAAATTATAGGCCTAGATTGGGTCATAACGAAAGTGATATTTTGATGACGTCTTATAATATATTGAAAAATATTGATAATTTACCGTAGCCCCATAGGCTTTATCCATTAATGCTAAATACTAACCCTGAAACTCGAGCAATTATAAGGGGGTGACACTTATGGAAGTTCTTTGCCGGAAAGATCTCTTGGTCGGCTTGATCAGTATCTTATACAGAAATTGGTGGCTCGGGAGGGATTTGAACCCCCGACCAAGGGATTATGATTCCCCTGCTCTACCACTGAGCTACCGAGCCCCACTATGAAAGTAGGCATTAGGGATTAGGATATCATGCGAAAAATGCAAGCAAAAACTAATAGAATATGCTTTATCCCGCATTCATTGCCAAATCCCTATCAAATTAGCCAAGGATTAACCGCCTAACCTTAGTCGTACCAGGCTAGATAGGGCTGCAAATAAAAAAACGCGCGGACCTAAGCCCGCGCGTTTTTATTCAAAGTATTGACTTCGAAGAAATTACTTCGCGTCGCTATCTTTGTCAGCTTTGTCAGCCTTTTTGTCACCAGCAGCAGTGCTCAGCTTAGCTTTAGCATCAGCATCGCTCAACTTCTTGTCAGCTTTAGCATCCATTTTAGCTTCTTTAGCATCAGCCTTAGCATCGGTCTTGTCCTTAGCCATCTTAGCATCAGCCTTCATTTCTTTAGCATCAGCCTTAGCATCAGCCTTCATTTCCTTAGAGTCAGCCTTAGCATCAGCCTTATCTTTAGCAACGTCTGACTTTGAGGTCATTGTATCGCTGGTGGTATCAGCAGCGAAAACAGGAGCAGAAACAACGAGGCCGAGAGCGGCGATGAGAGCGAGTGTCTTGTTCATATCAATATTCCTTCAGATAAAATGAGGTTTCACTAATTTATCCCACATTGTGGGCGTGAGGGCATATAAGCACCAGTGACGTGAAGGGACGATGTAAAAAACATTACATTTTCGTAATGTTCAAGCCAATGCAAGGCTTTTCCTTATTTTCTCAGACAGTAGCGAAAGTAAATCAGCTGAGTATGGTTCAGGACTGACAGGGCTGTTCCAGACGGGGCTGGGCCAGGCTGAATCATGTCTGTAGCGGGCGATGACATGGATGTGCAGTTGCGGCACCAGATTTCCAAGGGTAGCTACATTCATTTTATCGGCATTTGTCAGTTCATTAAACTGGCGAGCGGTATGGCGAACCTCTGACATGACGGTATGATAATCATTTTCAGTCAGATCAAAAATTTCCCGCAAATTTTCCCGCATAGGTACTAGGACCAGCCAGGGAAAGTGGCTGTTATTCATCAGCAATATGCGGCAAACGGAGAGGTCGCCGACAGGGATACAATCTTTGGCTAGTTGGGGGTGGAGCATAGGAGAAACACAGGCTGTTTATAGGATCAGGTGCAGTTAGTCGTTCCGAGGCCAGCGATATTGGAGGTAGGAGTCCCGCCCAGTAGTTGTACGATTGCTACGGAACCAAACACGACGGATATGCCTACGCCAACAGCCATCGCCATGCCCCAGGATACTTTACCGAGAAGCGCCCCAATACCAACGATTGCGACAGCGATCGTCGCTCTGGCGCGGGCACTGTCACCTGTAATCCATGTGGCAGCGATGCAGAGCGCATTGCTCATGGGGGAAGAATTTATCACAGCGGAAGCAAAAACCATTTGCGGGGTTATAATGACCGTAGCGCAGACTATGACCGTAAGGCAAACCTGCCAAGCCAACTTTAGGTTTTTTTTCATTGTTTTCATAGGCTAATGCTATTAATCGGGTCGGGGCTAATAGTTAATCCTATCATTAATTCGTTAATATTTTGATAGGTTATTGGCCGAATACCCGCTTGAAAATCGTATCGATATGTTTGTTGTGATAATTCAGGTCAAACAGTGCCTTGAGTTTGGTAGCGCTTATTTTACTGGTGATTTCCTTATCGGCCGAAAGTTCGGTAAGGAAGTCTTTTCCCTGCTCCCATACTTTCATCGCATGTTTTTGCACCAGCCGGTAGGCATCTTCTCGGCTTACATTAGCCTGAGTGAGGGCCAGCAGCACACGCTGTGAGAAGACCAGTCCGCCGAGCCGGTCAAGATTTTGCTGCATACGCTTAGGATAAATGACCAGCTTATCGATAATACCAGCGAGGCGGTTGAGGCCAAAATCCAGCGTTACCGTGGCATCGGGCGCGATCATACGCTCGACGGAGGAATGGGAAATATCCCGTTCATGCCACAAGGCCACATTTTCAAGGGCAGGGGTCACATAGCCACGTACCAGTCGGGCCAGTCCGGTGACATTTTCCGATAGCACCGGGTTGCGCTTATGCGGCATGGCTGAGCTGCCTTTCTGTCCGGGTGAGAAAAATTCCTCCACTTCCAGAACCTCGGTACGTTGCAGGTGGCGTATTTCAGTCGCGAGGCGTTCCATGGAGCTGGCGACAACGCCAAGTGTGGCGAAATACATTGCATGGCGGTCACGCGGGATAATTTGTGTCGATACCGGTTCTACCGTCAGGCCCATTTTCCCTGCCACGTATTTTTCTACGAACGGGTCAATGTTGGCAAATGTTCCCACTGCGCCGGAAATGGCGCAGGTGGCAATTTCGGCACGGGCGGCGATAAGGCGTTCTCTGCAGCGCGAAAACTCTGCATAATAACCCGCCAGCTTAAGCCCGAAGGTCACTGGTTCGGCATGGATGCCATGGCTGCGGCCAACGGTAGGGGTGTGCTTGGTTTCCATGGCCCGGCGTTTGATGGCTTTAAGCAAGGCATCCACATCTTTGATCAGGAGATCGCTGGCGCGCGCCAGCTGTACGGCAAGGCAGGTATCAAGGACATCCGAACTGGTCATGCCCTGATGTAAAAACCGTGCCTCGGGGCCGACATATTCTGCAACATTCGTCAGGAAGGCAATGACATCATGTTTGGTGGTACGTTCAATTTCATCAATACGTTTAGCGTCAAATTTGCCTTTTTTCCAAATGGTTTTTGCGGCTTTCTCAGGTATCACTTTAAGTTTAGCCAGTGCATCGCAGGCGTGCGCTTCGATTTCAAACCATATCTGGTACCGGCTTTCATCAGACCAGATGGAAGCCATTTCGGGACGTGAATAACGTGGGATCATACTTGAAAGCCCTTGATGATGAGGAGCTGCTCTTTTAATACGCCACAGGCACGGGGTCAAGCACTCGCCACATATACCATGTGCCAATCGAGCGCCACGGGCGCCAACGCTCACCGATTGCAATGACCTCAGCCGTGGTCATTTTTTCGCCCTTATTGTAATGACGGTATATGGCTTTAAGCAGCCCAAGGTCGGCCAGTGGAAAGACATCTGGGCGGCCGAGGCCGAAAATAAGGAACATTTCCGCTGTCCAGCGGCCAATGCCATGGATAGAGGTCAGTTCCTTGATGATGTCTTCGTCACTCATCTTCGGCCAGAGTTTGATCTGCTTTTTATTTTCCAGAAAATGATTGGCCAGTGCGTGCATATAAAGCACTTTGCTGGCGGAAAGCCCGTAACTGCGAAGGATAGTGCTATCGGTATTGGCAATAATATCGGGTGTCATCCTTCCGACACCAGCGCTCAGGCGGTTCCATACGCTATCGGCGGCTTTGACCGAAATCTGCTGGCCGGTAATTGAGCGTGCCAGCGTAAAAAATGCATCCCCGCGCAGGGCCATGCTTTCACCGTGATAGGAATCGATAATGGATTTGAGCGTTTTATCACGCTTGCGGAGCGCAGCTTTGGCTTCATCCCAGTAGGCGGGAGAGGTCATTGCTGCCAACCCATCATTGACGTAATTGGCCGCCAAAGCTTTTGCTGGCAGCGGCGATGATGGCGGCGCTTGCGGTGGCGATATCCTGTTCCGATAGGGTACGGTCGGGAGCCTGCAGAGTGACTTTGATGGCTATGGATTTTTTGCCTGCCTCTACCCCGGTACCGGTATAGACATCAAAAATATCAATATCGGTAATCAGTTGTTTATCCGCCTGCGCCAGCGTTTTGATCATTTCAGCGGCAGTCACTGACTCGCCAACAATAAAGGCAAAATCACGCTCTACGGCCTGAAAATCGGATAATTTCAGGGCAGGGCGGGCCTTGCTTTTAGCGCGCGGTTGCGGAATGGCATCGAGGAATATTTCAAATGCGGTGGCGTGTCCGTCAATATCAAACGCAGGAAGCAGGCCGGGATGTATCTCGCCAAAATAGCCGAGGATAATTTTTCCGCCCAGTGTCAGCGCTCCGGAACGGCCCGGATGATACCATGCCGGGGTATTCATAGTAATATCACATTTATTAAGGCCGAGTGTCTGTAATACCGCCAGAGCATCGGCCTTGGCATCATAGACATCCACAGGACGTTCTTTATGCTGGAACAAATTATCCGGATACATATTTTCAGCCAGTTGGCCGGTGTAAAGCCCCGTGGCAACCATCCGCTGCCCATCGGGCGTGATATCATGGAACTGCAATCCCACTTCGAACAGGATATTGGATTTAAAGCCACGGAAGGCATTTTTCTTTGCCGCTTCCAGAAGATTTGGCAACAGGGAAGGGCGCATGGTATCGAGGTCAGCGCTGATCGGGTTTAGTAATTTGAGTTTTGGATTGCCACCACCAAACATTTTCGCCTGTGCTTCCGGTAGGAAAGACCATGTATAGGCTTCGTGAAAACCACGGGAGGCTAGCGCACGCTTGGCAAGATGTACGCGCTTCTGGGCACTGCTCAGCGAAGGTTTGCTTATGTTCGGTAATTTTGGCAAAGGGGTAGAGGGTATATTATCATAGCCATGAATACGCAGTACTTCTTCTACCAGATCGGCTTCACCTTCAACATCACGCCGCCACGAAGGGGGAGTAACAAGTGGACCGGTAGTAAAACCGAGAGACTGTAATATCTGCAGGCTTTTTTCGGCTGGAATATCCACGCCACCGAGCGTTTTAACGCGTTCTGGCGTAAAGGCTATCTGACGCTGCCATGGTGGTGTTTTCCCGGCATGGACGAGTTCGCTGGCTTCACCACCGCAGAGTTCCTTAATCAGCCGGATAGCCAGTTTTGCGCCAGTTTCGACAAAAGCAACATCGACGCCACGTTCAAAACGATAGCGAGCATCGGAATCGATAACAGGAAAACGTGTTGTCCGGGAAAAAAGTTTTGGATTGAAGAGCGCAACCTCAAGGAATACGTCGGTAGTTTCTGGCGCACAACCGGTCAATGTACCGCCGATGACGCCGCCAAGGGCTTGTGCCCCTGCATCATCGGCTATGACAGTCATGCCCTGTAGGAGTATATAATTATTACCGTTTAATGCTTGCAGTTCTTCGCCCTCCTTTGCATCGCGCACCGTAATATTGCCGTGCAGTTTTTTTGCATCATAGACATGCAGTGGGCGGCCAAGGTCGAAGGTGAGGTAATTGGTGATATCCACCAGTGCAGATATGGATTTCTGGCCAATGGCTTCAAGGCGTTTTTTAAGCCAGTCCGGGCTCGGCCCATTTTTAACGCCTTTGATATAACAGCCGATGAATTGCGGGCATTTTCCAGTGTCTTCAATCGTCACGGTAATGTGGGAATGGAAACTTTTAGTATAAGTAACATTGTCGTTAACATATGCAATATCTGGGGTGGGAATAGCAGGCAGCGGTTTCAGCGTACCCAAACCAGCAGCGGCAAGGTCGCGGGCAATGCCGTGAACACTAAGGCAATCGGCGCGGTTAGGCGTGATGGCAATTTCAATAATCGGGTCATTCAATCCAAGCGCAGAGGCGGCGGGTTCACCGACCTGTGTCGTCTCCGGCAATTCAATAATACCGGCGCTGTCGCCGCCAATAGCCAGTTCTTCGGCGGAGCAGAGCATGCCGTTGCTTTCAACGCCGCGTATTTTTGTTTTTTTGATCACCATACCATTACCGGGTATCACTGCACCTTCTTTGGCCAGTACGACATGCAACCCGGCGCAGGCATTGGCAGCGCCGCAGACGATCTGTAATTCACCAGCATCGCTTTGCACTTTGCACACGCGCAATTTATCGGCTTCCGGATGTTTTTCGGCGGCGATAATTTTGGCGACGGTGAACGGTTTTAAGGCAGCGCCGCGGTCGATAATCTGTTCGACTTCCAACCCGATGGCGGTCAGTGTTTTTGAGATGTCATCCAGCGATGCACTGGTATCGAGGTGATCCTTGAGCCAGCTTAGGGTGAATTTCATAGATTCATGCCCCCTTCTTGCCCTTTTCTGTCTGCGGCGGCTATAAGCCATTTCTGCTTGGGGCGTTGAATGGTTGCAATGCCGCAGGCAGAACTGAATGTTCCCATACAGTCTCCGGGCAGCGTGCCTTGTGCTATACCATCGGCAATTTTTTGACGGTCTGCAGCCATGGTTTCAAGGCATGCTTGCACGAGGTAGGCCTGTTCTCCCGGTTTAGGGTTAACTATGCTGCGTGCATGAACCAGTGATAACAGATTATCAAACGCCGCTTTCAGGAGTGCTTCTCTTTCTGAGCCCTCAAATTCACTGCTGATAAAGTCATACCCATCTGTTACGGCTTGCCGCATGGCTTTGGGGTGTGACAGACGTTCATCCACTTTTGCTTCAGACGCTGCTTTTAATGGACGTTCTGTTGGGTCGTGCAGCGCGGCATCTGCGTAGGCCGTGGTATAAGCCAGCTCGATTTCCTGCAATGCCCCTTTGGCAACGTCTGGCTCTAATGGCGGCAAGGTCGGAGATGGTGTTGTCATAGTCCGCTTACCAGCGAGGGGATGTTCAGCGCATCAAAACCATAATGCTTCAGCCAGCGTACATCGCTGTCAAAGAAGGTACGCAGGTCGGGTATACCGTATTTCAGCATGGCGAGGCGCTCGACGCCCATGCCGAATGCAAAACCCTGCCACTCGTTAGGATCCAGATTGCAGTTTTTCATGACGTTGGGATGCACCATGCCGCAGCCCATCACTTCAAGCCAGTCGCTGCCAGCACCAATTTTTAATTCGTTTTTGCTACGTGCACAGCCGATATCGACTTCGGCCGAAGGCTCCGTAAACGGAAAGAAGCTGGGGCGAAAGCGCACTGGGACCTCATCGAGCTCAAAAAAAGCCTTAAGAAATTCAATAATGCAGCCTTTGAGGTGCCCCATGTTGATACCTTTGTCGATGACAAAGCCTTCCACCTGATGGAACATCGGCGTATGGGTAATATCCGAGTCGCAGCGGTATGTGGAGCCCGGCGCAATAAAGCGGAATGGCGGCTTGCCGTTTTGCATCGTGCGGATCTGAACCGGGGAGGTATGGGTGCGCAGCAACGTTTTCCCGTCGCCATTTCCCTGCAGGTAAAACGTATCATGCATCTGACGCGCCGGATGCGACTCCGGGATATTCAGCGCATTGAAATTATGATGATCGTCCTCAATGTCCGGTCCCTCAGCGACGGCAAACCCCATATCGGCGAAAATGGCGGTAATTTCTTCAATGACCTGTGTTACCGGGTGGATGGCGCCTTTTATTTCCGGGCGGCCGGGCAGGGTGACATCGATTTTTTCATTAGCAAGCCGGGCGTTGAGCTCATACGCTTCAATCGCCGATTTTTTACTTTCGATGGCTTCCGCCAGTTCCTGTTTGAGCTGGTTGAGTGCAGCACCCAGCGTTTTACGCGTTTCAGGATCAGCGGCACCGAGTGTTTTCAAGGCTTCAGTAATAGCTCCTTTTTTACCAAGCAGTGCTACACGCTGATCTTCCAGTGCATGAGAGGACTCACATGCCGTTATGGCTGCGAGTGCTGTCGTGCGAATCGCATCCGGTTGGGTCATGATCGTTTGCGAAAAGACTTAAGCCGCTTTTTTAGCAAGTGCCGCTTTGCTCTGGTCAACCAGTGCTTTGAAAGCTACCGGTTCATGCGTAGCCAGATCGGACAACACTTTGCGGTCGATTTCAATGCCAGCATGCAGCAGCCCGTTGATGAACTGCGAATACACCATATCGTGCTGGCGGACGCCGGCGTTGATGCGCTGAATCCACAAAGCGCGGAAAGTGCGCTTCTTGGCGCGACGGTCGCGATAGGAATATCTCAGGCCTTTTTCAACTTTTTCAATAGCGACGCGGAAGCAATCTTTGGCGCGGCCGCGATAGCCTTTTGCCATTTTAAGAATTTTTTTGTGACGGGCGTGCGTGGTAACGCCTCTTTTAACATGTGCCATGATTCGCTCTCCTTATTTGCTGCCGTAGGGCATGTATTGCACGATACGATGCGTATCGGCTTCATCCATAATCGTAGTACCGCGGGCATTGCGGATAAAACGGTTGGTACGCTTGCGCATACCGTGGCGCTTGCCGGCCTGGGAGGCGACGACTTTACCAGTGGCAGTGAAACGAAAACGTTTCTTGCAACCACTTTTGGTTTTCAACTTAGGCATTTTCGCTATCCTTATGTAAAGTATTTCAATAAAAGCGGCCCAGGCAATGCCTCGCCCGGCAGCTAAAAGGACAGCTTTCATACTGCCAAACGCATAGCAATTCAAGCGAAAAACCGATGATTTGCAAAGATAACTGATTTTTACCGTTTTCCTGTTGAAAATAAGTGTAATAGCACCATATAATAAGTTATAGTTCGAGAAAATTCGAATTTAATCTAATTTTTTGGAGGGTTACATGGAATTTCGCGATCCGTTCGCACAGGCTCAACAAGGTGGGGCACAGCAAACTTATGGGCAGACCCGGTCTGTTTCACGTGATGCTGGTCTTCGTTCCTATATGCTTCGTATATACAACTACATGGCCAGCGCTTTGGCGTTGACAGGGATTGTGGCAATGGTTGCCGCTAATTCCCCGGCGTTTCTCGGGGCGCTCTATAACGTTCAGGGCGGCCATGCGGTTGGCATGAGCGGTCTCGGCTGGTTGGTGATGTTTGCTCCTGTTGGCTTGGTTATATGGCTTGGCATGGGCATAGGCCGCATGAGCGTAGCGACGGCACAGGCGATTTACTGGACCTACGCGGTTCTAATCGGCTTGTCATTGTCCTCTATTTTTATCCTGTACACCGGTGAGAGCATTGCCCGCACTTTCTTTGTCACCGCCGGTACTTTCGGTGCGATGAGCCTGTATGGCTATACGACCCAAAAGGATCTGAGCAGTTTCGGTTCTTTCCTGATTATGGGCCTGCTCGGCCTGATCGTCGCATCAATCGTCAACATGTTCCTGCACAGCTCGGCGCTGATGTTTGCCACTTCCGTATTGGGTGTGCTGATTTTCGTCGGCCTTACCGCCTGGGATACCCAGAAACTGAAGGTGATGTATTATCAGGTTGGCGGCAGCGGTGAAATGCTGGCCAAGGTGTCGATCATGGGTGCGCTCAGCCTGTATATGGATTTTATCAATATCTTTATGTACATGCTGCGTTTTATGGGCGACAGGAAGTAAAACTCCGCTAATCTAAAGTATACACGGGGGCTGGTGCTGGTTAAACCGGCCCCCGTCATTTGATGCGGATAACAATGAATTCTATCAACACCATCGGCGTATATACGCTCTGTAAACGCGAAATCTGGCGGTTCTGGAAGGTATGGAACCAGACGGTTGTGGCCCCCGTTATTACCACCTTGCTATTCCTTGCCATCATGACATTGGCTATGGGATCGAATTCCGGTCGGATGGTCGATGGAATTGCTTTTAACCGCTTCATCTCTCCCGGCCTGATTATGATGGCCGTTGTGCAGAATGCCTTCGCCAATACCTCATCATCACTGATGCTGGCCAAAATACAGGGCGTCATTATCGATATTCTCATGCCGCCTTTAACCGGTGCTGAGATTACTTTCAGCCTGGTGGTAGGCGGTATGGTGCGTGGGTTGGCCGTGGGCATTGTCGTCATGGCCGCGGTCTATTTCTTTGTGCCGTTTACGTTATTTCATTTCTGGATCGGCTTGTTTTACGTGATTTCCGCCAGCATCATGCTGGCTTTGCTCGGTGTGCTGACCGGTGTGTGGGCGCAGTCCTTTGACCACCTGTCGGCTATTACCAATTACATCATTACGCCGCTGGCATTTCTCTCCGGTACTTTTTACTCGATCAAGCAGTTGCCTGAATTCTGGTACCATGTCTGCCATTATAACCCATTTTTTTATATGATTGATGGGTTCCGTTATGCCCTCATAGGCTACACGGATGGTGGGGTAGGAGTAGGCATGGTGGTTCTGACCATCACCAATGTGGTGCTGTGGCTGGTGGTGCTGCGGTTGTTTAAAACAGGATATCGGTTGAAGACCTGATGCAGCATAAACCGACGCAATTGTTCTACTCTGATCCGGAAAGATATGACCGGATGATTGCACATGATTCTGATCACCTGTTTTGGATCGCTCAGGCCATGGATGCCAGCTCCATACTCGAACTGGCCTGCGGTACGGGACGTGTGGTTATTCCGCTGGCAGGCGCGGGATATAATGTGACCGGAATAGATAATTCAAAAATCATGCTGGATCATGCCCGGCGTAAAACAAAGCTCGCCAAGGTCAATGCCCATTTTATTAATGATGATATGCGTTATTTTTCAATCGGTAAGAAGTATGACCTGATTTTTATCGCCTTCAATTCATTCGTGCATATGCAAACCTTTGACGATGTACAGGATTGCTTTGCCCGTGTGAGGGAGCATCTGGCGCCGAAGGGCAAGTTCATTGTTGACATAGTGTCGCCATCTCCGAGTTTGCTGGCGAGTGGTGATGGGACGACATATGCACCCTATATGACCATTGATAGTCCGGATAGAGGCGAAAAAATTGCGGTTTCATGCGCGCATCACTACGATAACGCCAACCAGATCTGGCATTTTAAATGGCGTTATGAAGGGAGCAAATCAGGGCTGCTTTCGGTGGAACCCATAGAGATGCGTGTGTTTTTTCCCCAGGAACTGGAGGCGATTCTGAAGTTGAACGGTTTCCGGATAGCTGCCAAATACGGCGACTACGACGCCAAACCGTTCGATTCGCAATCGGAAAGACAGATTATCATCACGCATCACGATTAAGCCTGCCCTTTATAGCGGGCCGGTGAAATCAAGGTATTGACAAGGCTTTTCCCAAGGCAGATAATCACCGTTTTTCTAAATATCAATAATGAGTTAGCCGATGTCTGCGGTGTTGCCGGTCTACCGGCGTTCCAACATCACCATCACACGTGGCGAAGGGGTTTATCTCTTCTCGCCGGATGGCAAGCGCTACCTTGATTTTGCTGCCGGCATCGCCGTCAACGCACTGGGGCATTGCCACCCGCACCTGGTGGAAGCTCTTAAAGCTCAGGCTGATACGTTGTGGCACTGCTCCAACATGTACCAGATTCCCGGGCTTACCCGTTTTGCCGAAAGGTTGGTGGCGGCAAGCTTTGCTGACAAGGTGTTCTTTTGCAACTCTGGTGGTGAGGCGGTTGAGTGCGGCCTTAAAATGCTGCGCAAGTATCACGATGCTACCGGCCATCCTGAACGCTACCGGGTTATCACGATGGAAGGCGGTTTCCATGGCCGGACGCTGGCGTGTATTTCCGCCGGTGGCAACGATATCGCCCGCAAAGGCTATGAGCCACTGGTCGATGGTTTTGACCGTGCCGAATTTAATAACCTGCAAGCGGTAGAAGCGGCTATAGGAGCGGAAACTGCGGCTATTTTAGTGGAGCCGATTCAGGGCGAAGGGGGGATACGCATTGCCACCCATGAATTCCTGCAAGGGCTGCGTAAGCTGGCTGACCGGCACGGGTTGTTGCTATTTATCGATGAGGTGCAATGCGGCATGGGGCGCACCGGGGCGCTGTTTGCCCATGAACAGGCGGGTGTTACCCCCGATATTGTTTCGGCAGCCAAGGGTATCGGCAACGGCTTTCCCTTAGCGGCGTGCCTCGCGACTGATGCGGCGGCGTGTGGCATGACGCCCGGTTCACATGGCTCAACCTATGGTTCCAATCCGCTAGCGATGGCGGTCGGCAATGCTGTGCTTGATGTGGTGCTGGCACCAGGATTCTTTGAGCATGTTGCCCATGTCGGTGCATACCTCAAAACTGGACTACAGACTCTTGTTAACGAATTTCCACGCTTGCTGGAAGATGTACGGGGCACGGGATTGATGCTGGGGCTTAAGACACGCATGCCACATGGGGATTTAGTTGACCGCTTACGTATTGCCGGCCTGTTGACCGCCCCGGCTGAAAATCAGGTCATACGAATAGTGCCTCCGCTAATTATTGAGGAAAAACATGTGGATGAAGCCATGGAAATCCTGCGTGGTGTGGCAGAGGAATGGGTATGAATAATCCAATAAAAGGGAAACATTTTCTTGACCTTTCTGCCATAGATGCGACTTCCCTGCGCCTTATCCTGAAGAAAGCGGCGGAACTGAAAGCACAGCGACTAGAGGGACGGTTACCGGCGTTGCTGGCCGGTAAAAAACTTGCCATGATTTTTGAGAAAAATTCTACCCGTACGCGTGTATCGTTTGAAGTGGCGATGATGGAGCTGGGCGGCCATGCGCTTTCTTTCAACGGTAATGAACTCCAGCTTGGACGAGGGGAAACCGTTGCCGATACGGCACAGGTATTATCGCGCTATGTCGATGCCATCATGCTGCGTTGCCATAGCCATGACAAGCTCGTGGAACTGGCGGAAAATGCCCGCATTCCCGTTATTAACGGACTGACCGAATATAGCCATCCCTGCCAAATTATGGCCGATATCCTTACATTTGAGGAACATTGCGGCCCCATCAAGGGTAAAACCATTGCCTGGATCGGCGATGGCAATAATGTCGCGCAAAGCTGGATTCAGGCGAGCGCCTTGTTAGGCTTTACCTTGCGGCTAGCATGCCCGGCGCAGCTTAGCCCGTTGCCTGAGGTGGTGAAATGGTCGCGTGAAAATGGCGGCCAGATAGATCTGGTGGAATCCCCCCGACTAGCGGTTACCGGTGCTGACGCCGTAACCACGGATACATGGGTGTCTATGGGCGATCCGGACCCCGAAGCCCAGATTGCTATGCTGGCTCCCTATCAGGTCAATGAATCCTTGATGGCGCAGGCTTCACCCGCTGCCATTTTCCTGCATTGCCTGCCTGCCCACCGGGGGGAGGAAGTTACCACCGGCGTTATCGATGGTCCGCAGTCCAAAGTATTTGATGAGGCTGAAAATCGCTTGCACGTTCAAAAATCTATTGTTTTGTGGTGTCTGGGAATCATATAATTAATGAAATAGAAAGATAATAAGGATATAATAGGAACTTATTGAGGACTAAGTAGGTTTTTAAATATGAAACAAGCTATCCTAATCATAATTGCTATATTCGTTTTGACTATTTTATATTTTGTATTTTCGGGCGATTCTATGGATGATATCAGAAAAAAGAAGTCAGAAAAGGCAGGTCTGAAACTGGTTCATAAAATTGAAGAAGCAAATAAAAAAAGCAAGGGAGGTTTTACAGCTTATTCAGGGGAAGGGGGAAGGGGGGGGATAAACAATCCACGAGCAACCACTAATCCTGTTCAGCAATCCGCACCTGCGACTAACTTTAGTAACGGCCCAAACCCGTTCATGAACGCCAATCCCTATGTCAAATCGCCTAACGTACAATCTGGATCTGGACAACCACAAAACTATCAAAATGCTCCACGAGATAATTATTATCCGCCGCCGCCCAAGGGGACGCCGATGGGAGCTCAAAGACTAGGTCCCCAATCTTCTATGAAGGATATTCTTCGTCGCAATGACCCCAATTTTACCACAGATGATGGACATAGCGTGGCGTATTGGGGTACAAAAGTATATACGCTTGATGAGCAGGGTGAACCAAAACCAATGCCCGACGGTAAATACCCCATGTATGGTGGAAAATATACCATGGTAATCCGGGGCGGGGAGCAGACTATCGCCAATGATGATAAAGGAACGTGGGTAGGGCATTAAACCCATCTTCCTGTGATGCTTAAAAAATAACCTGACATTTGCTCGCATTCCCTGTAAATCTCATGCGTATAACTTAATTAATCAGGCTGCATTGTGAGTTCCACACCTTTACTTGATACGGTTTCTGACCCACGAGATATACGTGAAATGGGTCTTGAACAGCTGATACAGCTTGCAGCAGAATTGCGCCAGGAAACCATTGAGGCTGTCTCGGAAACGGGGGGACATCTCGGCGCTGGCCTCGGGGTCGTAGAACTTACCGTAGCTTTGCACCACGTATTTGATACGCCGGATGATATACTCATCTGGGATGTAGGGCACCAGTCCTATCCCCATAAGATTCTGACCGGTCGCCGCGATCGTATCCGTAGCTTAAGAAAGCCGGGTGGCTTATCGGGTTTCTGTAAGCGTGATGAAAGCCCTTATGATGCTTTTGGCGCCGGCCATAGTTCAACGTCTGTTTCGGCGGCGCTTGGTATGGCGGTAGCACGCGATTTCGATGAAAATAAACGTGTAGGCAGGAAAAAAGAAGTCATTGCTGTTATTGGGGATGGTGCTATGAGCGCCGGAATGGCATTCGAAGCCCTCAATAACGCGGGATCCCTAGGATCGCGCCTGATTGTTATACTCAATGATAATGATATGTCGATTGCACCGCCTACTGGTGCTATGAGCGCGTATCTGGCGCGCCTTATTTCCTCGCATCCTTATCTTACGCTACGCCATATCGGCAAAGCGGTGGCCAGCAAATTTCCGCAGCCTCTGGCACGCCTGGCCCGTAAGGCTGAGCATTTTGCCCGCGATTTCGCCCTTGGCGGCACTATGTTCGAACAGCTTGGTTTTTATTATGTAGGGCCGGTAGACGGTCACGACCTCTCGCATCTTTTACCGGTGCTCAAGAATATCAGGAATGAACATGACAGCGGTCCGATCCTTTTGCATGTCGTGACGAAAAAGGGCTATGGCTACGCTCCCGCCGAAGCGTCGGACGATAAATATCATGGGGTGAATAGTTTTGATGTATCCACCGGCACACAGAAAAAATTGGCGAGCATTGCTCCAAGCTATACCAAGCTATTCGCCGAATGCCTGATTAAAGGAGCACGAAAGGACGATAAGATCGTCGCCATTACCGCTGCTATGCCCTCGGGCACCGGGCTTGATCTTTTTGCCAAAGAATTTCCAGATCGCAGCTTTGATGTCGGTATTGCCGAGCAGCATGCGGTGACGTTTGCCGCCGGGCTTGCCACGCAGGGGTATAAACCCTTTGTCGCTATTTATTCGACCTTCCTGCAACGTGCCTATGATCAGGTGGTGCATGACGTCGCCATACAGAAACTGCCGGTGCGTTTTGCCATTGACCGCGCCGGTCTGGTCGGCGCCGATGGCCCGACTCATGCCGGATCGTTTGACATTACTTATCTGGCGACGCTGCCTAATTTTGTGGTGATGGCAGCAGCTGACGAGGCTGAGTTGGCGCATATGGTGGCAACTAGCGCTTCAATTAACGACAGGCCGAGTGCCTTCCGTTATCCGCGTGGGGAAGGAACCGGGGTAATGATGCCTTCGGAAGGGGTGCCACTGGAGATAGGTAAAGGCAGGATCGTGCGCTCAAGCAGCGAAGCGGTGGAACGTGTAGCGTTGCTATCGCTCGGAACGCGTTTGGGCGAATGCATAAAAGCGGCCGAGATGCTTGAAGCTATGGGTATCGGAACGACCGTGGCCGATGCGCGTTTTGCCAAGCCGCTTGATGAGCAGCTTATCTGCAAGTTGATCAAGGGACATGAATTGGTGGTTACGGTCGAGGAAGGTTCGATTGGTGGGTTTGGCTCGCATGTGCTCTGCTTTGCCGCCACTGCCGGTTTGCTTGATGGGCACTGCCAGCTGTTGCCGCTGTTCCTGCCCGATACATTTATTGAACAAAATACCCCTCAGGCCATGTATGACCAGGCCGGATTAAATGCCGCACAAATCGTAAAAAACGTTACCGAACGCTTGGGGCAGAAACCAGTCCTTATTAAAAAAGCGCGTTAATATATTGTAAATGATCAATTATTTCCGATAGTGCGATTGTGTCGCTATTGTCATATTCCGTTTAATGAAACCTTCATGCCTACATATTTATAACTGTGGTAGAGTTAGTTTGTTAGTTAGTAACATTATGGATAGGATATTTATGGCTAATGCTCCCTCGTTTACCGGCAATCCTGATCTGGAATTTAAGAAACAGCAAATTGCCGATCGTTCTTACAAGCTGACTATGATCAGTACGGTTATTAAGTTTGCTACTTTTGCTGCAGGAGCTGCCATGATGCTCTTAGTACCTGGCATAGGTGGTACGCTGGGTGGCGCCCTGATTGGGCTGGGTGGCCCACTGATTACCAGTATGGTAACCCAAAAAGAAGAGGAAAAGCTAAAGCTCGACCGGGAGTTTCTGGAAACACAATTTCAGGGTGGCAACTGGGGTAAAGGGCATTGGCAGAGCTATCGTGAGGAAGTGGCCGAGCGTGGCTATAGTGGCCAGCAGGCGCCTGTTCCATTTGCAAGTCCTCCGCCGTATCAAAATGTTCAGCGCGCACGCCGCGTGGGCCCCAGCCTTGCATAACACCAGTCTTGCATAAAAGGTGACAATATTATTCGTAAAGAATGGCTTTCTTACCGGTGGCGCAGTGAGTGTTCGCTGCGCCACCGGTAAAGGTGGATTTTCAAATGATAAGCGAGAAGGTGACGGTTGTAGTCCAATCGGCACATTTTTTTTACGTGAATGCTGGTTTCGTCCCGACCGTGTTCCAGCTCCATTAACCGGTCTGCCACTCCGGGAAATACATGAAAATGACGGATGGTGTGACGATCCCAAAAGCTCTGACTATAATACTCCCATTAGGCGCCCGTATCATTATTCCCACGAGCAATTGTGGCGCGTGGATCACGTCTATGACCTGATCGTACCCATAGGCTATAATGATGATCCGGTGGTTTCAGGGAGGGGGAGCGCCATTTTCATGCATGTGGCAAAAGACGATTATAGCCCGACCGAAGGATGCGTGGCGCTGGCCGTCGCCGATCTGCTGGCGCTTTTACCGGAGTTGACCCCACAAACCCGTATCGAAATAAGCTAATTTAGCGTTTTCCTGCGTTTTTATATTATTTTTATTGCAGTTTTCCTTTTGCAACGCTAGCTTTCGGCCGTATTCATTAAAAAAGGAAAAACATCATGGTTAAGCAGGCTAACACTATGGCTAAAACAGCAACCGATTACAAAGTAGCCGATATGTCCCTCGCTCAATGGGGGCGGAACGAAATTTCGCTGGCGGAAACTGAAATGCCTGGCCTGATGGCGCTACGCAGGGAGTTTGGTAAGGACAAGCCGCTTAAAGATGCGCGCGTTGCCGGTTGCCTGCATATGACCGTGCAAACCGCTGTCCTTATCGAAACCCTAACGGCTCTTGGCGCCGAAGTACGCTGGAGCTCATGCAATATTTTTTCAACGCAGGATCAGGCGGCCGCAGCGATTGCCGCTACCGGCGTTCCCGTGTTTGCCTGGAAGGGTGAGACCGAGGAAGAATACGACTGGTGCGTCGAGCAGACCATTCATGGTCCGAATGGTTGGGTACCCAATATGATCCTTGATGATGGTGGCGACCTTACGAAAGTCGTGCACGAAAAATATCCGGAACTGATCGCCAAGATAAAAGGCATCTCGGAAGAAACTACCACCGGTGTTCACCGCCTGCATGAAATGGAAAAAGATGGTTCCCTGAAAGTACCGTGTATCGATGTCAATAACTCGGTCACCAAATCGAAATTCGATAATCTTTATGGCTGCCGCGAATCGCTGCCGGATGGCTTAAAACGTGCCACCGACATTATGCTCGCCGGTAAAATTGCCGTTATCTCCGGTTATGGCGATGTCGGCAAAGGTTGTGCCGCATCACTACGTGGGCAGGGTGCCCGCGTCATTGTTACCGAAATCGATCCGATCTGCGCTCTGCAGGCGGCGATGGAAGGCTATCAGGTCATCACCATGGATGAGGCGTGTAAGCTTGGCGATATCTTTGTCACCGCTACCGGCAATATCGATATCATTACGCTTGAACATATGCGTGCCATGAAAGATCGCGCCATCGTTTGCAATATTGGTCATTTCGATAGCGAAATCCAGGTAGCTGCGCTTAGCAATATGAAATGGAAAGAAGTAAAACCTCAGGTCGATGAAGTTGAATTTCCCGATGGCAAGCGCATCATCCTGCTGGCTAAAGGCCGGCTGGTAAATCTCGGCTGCGCCACGGGACACCCCAGTTTTGTGATGAGCACGTCATTTTCCAACCAGGTACTGGCTCAGATCGAATTGTGGAAAAACCATTCCAAATATGGCAATAAAGTTTATGTATTGCCGAAACACCTTGATGAAAAAGTAGCCGCGCTTCACCTGGAAAAACTTGGTGTGAAACTCACCAAATTGACACCAAAGCAGGCAAAATACATCAGCGTCGATGCTAACGGTCCATTCAAACCGGATGCGTATCGATATTAATCCGGTCTAAAACTTTACTTGCTGAGTACTACCAAATCACATGACAGTTTGATGCATTTGCATTATGAAGTAAGATGCAAATGTAAAGAGGCGATCGGTGTTTCGGGGTTATGAGGAAAAGCGGTAAATCTGGCGTATTTATGGTGGTAACAGTGGCAGGGTTATTCTCTGCTACGCCGGCATATGCAGCTGTTTTTGATCTTCCGGCTCCCTACCTGGTAACGGTATGCATGTCCGCTCTGGCCGGCCTGGCCTTTGTGTTCCGCGATGAATTGCTTTTCCGTTTTAATACGACCGCACGTACGCAGCGTGATCAGCTGCAGCGGTTACGGAAGGAAAACGAAAACCTCAAAACCGATCTTAAAAATTATTCCACCATCATCAATATGGCGCCATACCCGATATGGCAGCGCGATGCGACGCTTGCCTTGCGCTATTACAATCTCTCCTACGGCGAAGCGGTGGAAGATATTTCTGAAAAATCGGATGGAAGCGAGCCGCCTGAACTCGATAAAAAAACCAGGGCGATGGCCAAGCAGGCATTCGAAACGGCCAAGGAAGTCAGTGATCGCCGTTATATCGTCATCAACGGCGAGCGTCGTCTGTATGACATCATTGAACTTCCAGTACCGGAGGAAAGAATTTCAGTCGGTTTCGCCATCGATATATCTGAGCTGGAAGAATTAAAAGAGGACCTGGCGCGCCACATTTCCGCCCAGGATGATTTGCTGGAAAGTTCCGCCAGCGCCATGGCGATTTACGGCGCCGATATGCGGCTTAAATCATTCAATTACGCTTTCGCCGCCTTGTGGAAACTCGATGAGGTCTGGCTGGATTCGCAGCCCACCTATGGCGAAATTCTTGAGCTGCTGCGTGAAAAGCGTAAACTTCCCGAGCAGGCTAATTTTCAGTTGTTCAAGCAGCAGCAGATCAAATTATTCACCGGACTGCTCGAACCGCATGAAGAATTTTTCTACCTGCCGGATGGTAAAGCGTTACGCGTTATTGCCATTCCGCACGCGTTAGGCGGAATTCTATTTGCTTATGAGGACGTAACTGACAGGCTGGCGCTGGAACGCTCTTACAATACACTGATTGCTGTGCAGCGCGAAACACTCGACAATCTGCATGAAGGCGTGGCCGTGTTTGGCGAAGATGGCAGACTAAAACTGAGTAATCCTGGATATCTTTCGCTATGGCACATTGATGCCGAAATGGCTCGCACAGAACCGCATATCAGGGATATTGTTGAAAAATGCAAAGCCCTTTTTGTCCATGAGGACTGGGAAACATTCAAGCAACGGCATATCCAGAAATTTCAATCACGCGAATTCATATCTCAGCAGTTTGAGCGCACTGATGGAAAAGTGATTGACTGGCGCAAGATTCCGCTGCCGGATGGAGCAACGCTGATTACCTATCTTGATATTACCGATTCGACCGTGGTTGAGCGCAGTCTGCGTGAGCGCAATGAAGCATTGCAGGATGCCGACAGGCTTAAGAGCGAATTTCTTGCTAACGTATCATATGAATTGCGTTCACCGCTTACCTCGATCAGCGGTTTTTCAGAAATGCTGCGGCAGGAATATTTCGGTCCGCTCTCCGATAAACAGAAAGAATATGTCGAAGGCATCCATCAGTCTTCACAGCATTTAATGCAGCTCATTAACGATATTCTTGATCTGGCAAGCGTAGAAGCGGGATATATGCGTCTTGAGGTCAGCAAATTCGACATTCATGCCATGATGAAATCGGTATTGTCCCTGATTAAGGAACGGGCCAAGCAATATGATCTCAAGATTAAATTCGAATGTTCATCCCGTATCGGCAAAATGGTGGCTGATGAAACGCGTATCAAGCAAATACTGTTCAACCTACTAAGCAATGCCATCAAATACTCCGAAGCTGGGAATACCATAACGATGGGGGCTAAAGAAGCGGAAGGAGATGAAATTCTGTTGTGGGTCAAAGATCAGGGGCAGGGGATTCGCTCGGAAGAACAAGAAGCCGTGTTCAGTAATTTTTATAAGGGCAAGAATCAGGAAGGAACACGTGGGAAAACAGGCCAGCGCACGGGTACGGGGCTTGGGCTTTCTATCGTTAAGAGTTTTATTGAACTGCATGGCGGCAAAGTGTCGCTGCATTCTGAGCTAGGTAAGGGTTCGCGTTTCGAGTGCGTGCTGCAACGTAACAATCCGCAATTACAACAATTTATACATTCAAAGAAAAGTGACAAGGTGGCATGATGGAAAAACGCTATATTCTAACCTTATCGTGCAAGGACGTGCGCGGCATTGTGGCGGCGGTCACAGGGTTTCTGGCTGATAATTTTGGTTTTATTATAGAATCGGCACAGTTTGGCGATGCCTCTACGGGTATGTTTTTCCTCCGTATTGAATTTACCGTTGACCGTCAGGGGCCAAGCGAGGATATCCTTAAAAAATGTTTCCACGAACAGGTGGGGACACGTTTTTCGATGCAGTGGAAGATTGCGGGTAAGCACGAAAAAAGCCGCGTCCTTATTATGGTTTCAAAATCCGGACATTGCCTGAATGATTTGCTTTACCGCTATACTACCGGCCAGCTTGCTATTGATATTCCTGCCATCGTTTCCAACCATGCTGACTGGGAACACGTTGCTAAATGGCATGATATTCCTTTTTACCAT
>Ga0207080_1059_pt1 | contig 24763 bp, 24 predicted proteins | sample Alteio_BWMinHeat_58_FD_153532 | JGI IMG/M metagenome (GOLD analysis project Ga0207080, IMG submission 153532) | Enriched cells from forest soil in Barre Woods Harvard Forest LTER site, Petersham, Massachusetts, United States -... | ecosystem: Environmental > Terrestrial > Soil > Temperate forest >...
AAGGAAGCATTTACCAATAGATAGCTCAAAGATTAAAGCAAAGTAGAATTATCCGCATTGAAAAAATTGATAGTCATGAAAATGCCATAGACATACATAAGCCTGCTCCTGTTTTGCGGGCTTATGTTACTTTTTCTTTATTGCCACAATAACAAATCAACCGGCGCACATTCAAATATGGTTAAAATGCAACCGGCCCGGCACATCCTGCAGGATAAGAAAAGTGAAAGCGGCTTTTCATTCTTTAGAGATGTAATATCCAATATAGCGCCCGCCTTAAAAAAATAAAAGCCGTTCACCGCCAAAAACGGGCCGTTGACATGTGCAAATATCACCTTTCACCGAAAAACGGAAAAACCCTTGTAACCTATCGCCCACTTCTTTCATCTTAATGTAAATAGCAAAATAACAGCCATACTGGCTGTAAACGCTGATTTTGAGTATTATTCCTAAAAGGTATCGCCCTTGCGGGACAGGCAAATTGAAAGACATAAATCAAACACGAATGAGGATACACTTATAAACACAGCCACCACCAAGCCAACTAAATTTTCTATCAAGCTAAAAACAGAGAAAAAATCTCTAAGGGGCATTTTATTGCCCAAACTTTAAACAACAACAAACATGAAACCGATTATCCGTAAAATATATTTTATAGTCTTACTTGCATTAGGTACAACCTTTTCCGCTTTCGCCCAACCTGCCGGGGTGTCCGGACATGTTTCCGGCACACTGCTTGACGAACAAGGCAAACCTATGATGTTTGCTACAGCATCTTTATTAAACGCCAAAGACTCAACCCTGGTAAAAGGGGCCATCAGTAACGAAAACGGGGTTTACTCTTTTGAACATGTGAAGGAAGGCAATTACATTGTTAAAGTAAGCACCGTAGGCTATCAGAATGCCGTTAGCCAGCCCTTTACTATCAACCAAAGCTCAGAGGATGTTGACCTGCCTAAAATAACCATGCAGCCGGCAAACCATAGCCTGAATGCCGTAAATGTCACTGCTGCCAAACCTTTAATAGAACGTAAAACGGACCGGACAGTAATGAACGTAGAAGGCAGCCCCCTTGCGGCAGGCAACTCGGCCATGGACATACTGGAAAGGGCACCGGGTGTGAGCGTAGATAAAGACGACAACATTAGTCTGAAAGGAAAACAAGGCGTAACGGTTATGTTAAATGGCAAGCTTACGTATCTCACCGCCGCACAACTGGCCACTCTGCTTCGCTCGACCGACGGGAATACCATTTCTTCTATCGAAATTATAACAAACCCTTCTGCCAAATATGATGCTGCAGGTAATTCGGGCATTATTAATATCAAACTAAAGAAAAACAAGCAAATAGGCACCAACGGCAGTTTGACTGCCGGAACAGGATATGGCGCGTACTGGAAAGATAACCAAACATTACAATTGAATCACAAGGAAGGCAACCTGAATATATTTGGTTCGTTCAGTCACAATGATAATAAGCGCATACAGGATATCGGTATCAAACGTGTAATTACAGACAGTACGGGCGCCGTAACCTATTTCAGGCAGACTACTCCATTGCTCGAATCGGACCATAATAACAGCTATCGCTTAGGTGCTGATTATGACCTGTCGTCAAAAAACACCATCGGTTTTGTGATAAACGGCTATTTTAATACCGAACTGGATGGGATAGACAACCATACCTATATAGGTCCCAACTTCACACAGGCAGACTCAACGCTGCGTACCGTCTCATCTATTAATCAGACCTACAACAACTTTGCTGTTAACTTGAATGATACCTATAAAATTGATACCGCGGGGCAGGAGCTAAGCGCCGACCTTGATTATTCGAAATTCAATAACAATGCTATGTCGCAATATGTTACCGATTATTACCTGGCCAACGGAAGCATCCAGCACCCTGAATCATTCCTGGGCAACCTTACACCATCGGTCATTGATATTCATACTGCCAAGGCCGATTACACCAAACCCATAACCAAATCTTTAAAGATGGAGGCGGGCGTTAAATTCAGCGATGTAAAAACCGACAATAACCTGACCGAAAAAACAATTGCAACCGACCCATATATAAGCACCAATCATTTTATTTATGATGAAAAGATTGATGCAGGCTACATCAATTTTAACAGAGATTTTAAAAGCTACTCGGTACAGGCAGGTTTACGGGCCGAGTACACCAGTTCGTTGGCTAATGGCGATTCGTCAAATGTGGTATCTAATATACCAAGGCATTACCTGGATTTTTTTCCGAGCTTATTTATTAATCATACCATAAACGATAAAAACGAGATCAATTTTTCATACAGCCGCCGTATCGACAGGCCACAATATGATAATCTTAACCCTTTCGTTTTTCATATCGACCCGTATACTTACCAAAAAGGCAACCCTTATTTGCAACCGCAATACACCAATAATTTCGAACTTAATTATACCTATAATAAGAGTATAACCCTCACGCTCGGTTATAGCCGCACCACCAATGTAATTACTGAAGTGCCCGGCACGGATCCGGCCACAAAAGTATCCTTTATAACACAGGCCAATTTACAGGTGCAAAATGCCTATAACGCTAACCTTTACGCGCCTTATACTATTGCGAAATGGTGGGAAGGCAATATCAATGCCACAGCCTTTTACCTGGGCTTTAAATCGAACGGATTAGAAGGCGGTAATTTGGACAGGGGACAGCTCGCTTATAATTTAAGGACCACCCAAACATTTACGCCGGTTAGCGGCTACAAAGCCGAGCTGACAGCTAATTACCAATCAGATTTAACCTATGGTCTGTATGATGTTAAGCCAAGATATTCAATGGATGCAGGGATAAGCCATTCATTCGCGCAGAAGAAGTTTAATGTTAAACTCTCCATGAGTGACATTTTTAACACGCTGCGTAACGATGTTAATAGCAATTACCAAAGCACTGTCTTATTTATCACCCAAAAACGCGAAAGTCGCATTACGCGGTTAACCATCACTTACAACTTTGGAAATAACAAAATTAAAGCCCGTGAGCACCAGAGCGGCGCAGATGATTTGAAGGGAAGGGTGAAGGGGGCTAATTAACTGCTATTCTCCTGAATATTTAGTTGTTTATTAGAAAAATCACAAAGCGCTTTTCAATTGATGAAAGTGCTTTGTGATTTGTTTATAAGATATTGCTGTCCTTATTAATCTTTTATGGCATTCGGGTATCGACGCCTAAATTCTTCTTCTAATAAGGCATCTAGTTTATCTAAAGTAAATTTGTAATTATCCTTATCTAATAAATCGTTAATAAGATCATATTCATTTTTCAGGAAGTCATTCAGTTCTCTTATTCTTGTAAAATTATCTCGCGTATTATCTGGATTTATCTCTGGAGCGTTGTTGACAAGATTCATCAGAAAGCTTAAATCAAGCCATTCAGTAAAGCCATATTTATTAGGTGGCACGTAATTACTTGCAAATTCAATCGTAAGAAAATCCCGATCATTGACATAGCGAATTTGAAATTCCTTTGCAGCTAATATTATATAAAAATTTCCAAACGCTTCTGCATCATATTTTTCATCTACTTTTTTTAGGTCCAAATCTTTCAATAAAGAACCATACAAATTTTCGCGATCTTCCATTTCGATGAAATCCGTTAGTTGCTCATTGACCAACCATGAAAACAGCGTTCCCGAACAGCAATTTCCCATTTTGCCAAAAACTGCGGAACAACGGGTCATCTACGAGATAAACAACAGAGCCGCGGCCAAGCGATTGCACACCGAACAGCAGGCCATCCTTAATTTTTTGCTTGGCTTTTTGCCCGACAAAACCCGCCACGTAGGCATTCTTTTTTACAGTACCCACGTTCCACCCGTCATCGCCCAGGTAGTTGTATAACACATCGTTCAATTTAAGAGTAAAGTAGTATTTGCTTAACCCAAACCCAAGCGGGTGCGAATTATCCATATCTACCTTATAAATAGCACCCGGAACGTTTGACCTTATCGATTCATGATCGCGATCTGCATATAACTTTATCAACCCGGGGTTATTCTTTGAAGTATCTTCTTTCGCTTTGTCGTCTTTTATGTTTTTGATGGAAAAGCCTTTTTTGTCAACCAATTGCGGGATGGTGCTTTCCATCGCAATAAGTTTCCCGCCGTCACGTACCCAACCCTGCAGCCGGTCAGCAGGTAAATCATCATAATTACCGTCCGGAAATATAGCCACATCAAAATCACTCCAACGGACGCGGTTCAAATCGCGGTATCTTACCAAAGTCACAGGGTATTCAATTTCCTTCTCGAAGAAATACCATATTTCGCCCATAGCTTCCGCCGATACGCCGTCGCCGGTAACCAGCATCACCCTGGGCGGATGAATAAACCGCATAGAGTGCGAACCGATATCGGCCCCTTTATCAATAAATCCCGAACTTAGCGGTGTTAACACACGTTCGCAGTCAGTCGCCGCCTTTTGTACAACCGTATCAAAGGTTCTGTTGTTGTTCCCCTCCCGTGTAATAATTAGCGAACCTGCCGTAAACTTTTTCCCATTCAGTTCGAAAGGTTTTTCAGAGCTGCGTACTTTGATATTTTTTCGAAGTAATTCAGCTAAGAATTTCACATCATATATGGAACCCCAGGTGGATACATAAGCGTACGCATTGAGAGGTGGTGGCGGCGAAAGCTGAACGGTTACTTTATTTGGCTCTGGTTTTAAGGTTTCCTTTAATCCATAAGCCTTCAGGCCATAGGCATACGGCAACGACCACGCGGTAATATCATAGGTGTCTGAATCAGCGATCATGGTTTTGGGTTCGAGCAGTACATTGAGCAATACTGCTTTCGACTGATAAGCACTAACAACCATGTCATTGGCCTCTATAGCCACTTCCTCGTCTTTGCCGCTGATATAATTATACCCGATTGCTTTAGTTTTTACACCAAACCCATATTTGATACCGTTCCTTTTCAGCAAATGCCCCAATAAAGATATATTGTCAGCATTATCATTTTTGATGACATAGGTTTTATAATCGCCGGGCGGATTTGCTCTGCTATTGTCAAAATACTTTTTAAACTCATCAAGCGCTTTATCAGCATTCAACGAGGCTGTTTCAATGGTGCTCAGGCTATTGGAAAGATGGTGCGCAATACGTTTGGCCAGGGTGAGCGTATCGCCGCTGCCCATGGTGATAGCTAATCCGGCACCTATTCCGCCCTGCTCATAGGTCATACCGATAGAGCCATTGTATATCGGGTAAGTATCACCGTATGAAGGATATAAAAGGTCATAAACTTCGCGGGTATAATACAACCAACCGTTCTTGTCAAAATATTTTGCGTTATTTTTTCCTATTATGGTTTGAAATTCCCTTTGCCAGGCTGTTATATCGTGGTGAAATGGTTCGGCCGCCGGTGCAAAATAATACGGTGAGTTATATCCCTGTTCATGAAAATCGACATGCACCTCCGGCAGCCACTGGTTAAATAAAGCAACTCGCGCCTTGGTTTCCTTTTGCGTTTGCCAGGCCCAGTCGCGGTTCAAATCATAATAATAATGGTTGATCCGGCCACCCGGCCAGGGTTCGCTATGCTCCCGTGCTGCCGGGTCAGCATCCGGTACAGCGCCGGCAACCGACCGATAAAAATTGACATAGCGTTCGCGTCCATCGGGATTCAGGCAGGGGTCGATAACCACCAAAGTATTATTTAGCCATGGCTTGGTACGTGTATTGGATGGGTCGAGCATATCAAACAACGCCTGCATGGCGGCCTCGCTCGAACTGGGCTCGTTACCATGTACATTATAGCTCAACCATACAATTACGGGTGCATTTTTTACCGTGGGGTTAGTCTCGCTTTGCCCGGCCAGCCACAGGTTATGTTGCCTTATTTCGTCCAGCCGGGTAATGTTATCGTCAGATGCTATGAACATAGCTAGCAAAGGGCGGCCCTCGTTGCTGCTGCCGTATTGCATCAGTTTCACATTTTTAGAAACCTCTGCCACATACCTGAAATATTCGACGATACGGCTGTGCGGAGTAAATTGCGAACCCAGCTTATAGCCTAAAAATTCCGACGGAGATTGAATTTGCTGAGCAAAAGAAAGAGCAGCAAAAGTCAACAGGATAAACGACAGATATAATTTCTTGAGCATATATGGATAGCTAAGCTAAAAATAATAATTTGAATACCCTAAACTCCTTACTGGCTCACAAGTCTCTAACATCGAAAAAATAAATTTGCAAAATGCTAAAATTCTTCGCAATTTGCCTGCAGGTAAGACTTAAAAAATCTACACCTTTGCCTAAATACTTATTCACACGTTACTATGACAGCCATACAGGCCTTACAAAAATATTTTGGATACAGCGAGTTCCGCCATCAGCAGGAAGCTATTATTCAGCATGTTTTAAACGGACAGGATGTGATGGCGTTAATGCCTACCGGCGGCGGCAAATCATTGTGTTACCAGTTGCCTGCTGTATTGATGGATGGATTAACGATTGTGATCTCGCCGTTAATAGCGCTAATGAAGGACCAGGTTGACAGCCTGAATATAAACGGTATATCTGCAGCTTTTCTCAATTCATCCCAATCACCGGATGAGCAGCAGCGCATCAATAATCAACTTAAAAACAACAAAATAAAGCTACTTTACCTGGCACCCGAGCGTTTGTTCGGATCGGGAAGCAGCCTGATGAATTTTCTGAAATCATTACCTGTTTGTTTGATAGCTATTGATGAAGCACATTGCATTTCGCACTGGGGCCACGATTTCAGGCCGGAATATTTGATGCTGGCCGGTTTAAAAAATGAATTTCCAAAAATACCTATAATTGCCCTTACCGCTACAGCAGATAAACTAACGAGAAAGGATATACTCGAAAAACTTAATCTTAAAAATCCGGCCGAGTTTATTTCCTCTTTTAACCGGGCGAACATTACCTACCGGGTTTTGCCAAAAAAGAACAGTTTTAACCAATTGCTTGATTTTTTGGAAAACAGGAAAAACGATTCGGGCATCATTTATTGCCTCTCGCGTAAATCGACTGAGGCACTGGCTGCCGATTTGAAAGAAGAAGGCTACTCCGCCGCAGCATATCATGCGGGTATGGAACATGCGGACAAAGCGCGCAACCAGGAAGCATTCTTACGTGATGATATAAGGATTATTGTGGCCACCATCGCTTTCGGCATGGGTATTAATAAGTCAAATGTGCGCTATGTGGTGCATGCTGATCTGCCAAAAAATATAGAGAGTTATTACCAGGAAACCGGGCGCGCCGGGCGGGATGGCCTGCCATCGGATGCCTTGTTGTTGTACTCCCACGGCGATGCAATTAAGCTGAAAGGTTTTGCACGAGTGGAAGGCAACGAGGGGCAAAGCGCCATCATGCTCAAAAAGCTGGATGATATGGTGGATTACAGCCAGCTGCAAACCTGCCGCCGACAATACCTGATGCAGTATTTTGGGGAAGTTTTCCCCGATAATTGTGGTTCATGCGATGTTTGTCTAAGTGAGATCAAAAGATTTGACGCTACCCTTATTGCCCAAAAAGCCTTATCCGCAGTTAGCCGGTTAAAGGAACGATTTGGTACAGGTTATGTTATTGATTTTTTACGAGGCTCAAAACGGGAAAAGATCTGGGAAGGCCATAAACAGCTAAAAACCTATGGCGTTGGTGCGGATATTCACCGGGCCGATTGGTTCCGTTACATCCGCGAGTTGGTTACGCTTGGTTACCTGCAGGTTACTGATGATGCTTACCCGGTGTTGAAATTAACTGTGAAAAGCGACGCTGTACTAAAAGGCCTCGAAAAAGTCGAGCTGATAGGCTCGCAGACTATTGAAGAAAGACAATATGAGCCACAACCATTTGAAGCTGGCTTGCTGAACGAGTTAAAATCAGTTCGCAGGGATATCGCTGCGAATCAGAATGTCCCTGCCTATCTTATTCTTTCGGATGCGGCATTGGTTGAGATGGCCACTTACTTACCGCAAACTTTAGATGAATTACGATTGATATCCGGTTTTGGCGATGTCAAGCTCGCGCGGTATGGTCGCGAGTTTTTGATCCCCGTTAAAAATTATTGTAGCAAAAATGGGCTATCCTCACGCATGGAGCAAAAAAGGTCTAAAAAAGTGCAGAAAACAAGAACGCATGGAGCAACTAATTCAAATCGATCCTCTAATACCGCCGAAGAAAGCTTTCAATTATATCGATCGGGCAAAACAGTTTCAGAAATTGCCGCTCATCGCAGCCTGGCAGCCACTACTGTCGAGAGCCATTTAAGTTACTATATTTATAAAGGTGAAATGGACGTAAAGGAAATGGTCGGCGAAGAAAAGAAACTGTTTATAAAGGATACTGTTGAAAGTTATGGAGCCGAAAAATTGGCGCCATTGAAAGAGGTATTAGGGGAAGATTACAGTTACGGGGAAATCAGGGCGGTTATAGCCTGGATGCGGCGAGCAGGAACAATTTAAAAACAGGAAATGCTCATAAAGGCTTCTAAAGTCTGTGGATAGAAAAATTTATACAAAGGAGCACAGAGAAATATAATCCAAAATGTAATTTCGTCTGGCAATGACAACTATCGAACAGCTCTATCAGATCTATCTAAAACACCCGGCAATCAGCACGGATACCCGCAAAATTGTACCGGGAAGTATCTTTTTCGCTTTAAAAGGCGATAAATTTGATGCGAACACCTTTGCCGGGCAGGCTATTGCAACCGGTGCGGCTTATGCCGTGATAGATAATCCAGCATACCAGTTAGGTGAGCAATATATTTTGGCTGATGATGTGCTGGCTACTTTGCAGGATTTGGCCAGATATCACCGCCGTCAATTAAAAATACCTGTAATCGGTTTGACGGGTACCAACGGAAAAACCACGACCAAGGAGCTTATTAACGCAGTTTTATCACAACATTTTAATACTTATGCCACGCAGGGCAACCTGAATAATCACATAGGAGTTCCGCTTACCATCCTATCGATAAATGCCACGCATGAAACAGCGGTTATCGAGATGGGCGCCAATCACCAGAAAGAAATCGAATTGCTTTGCAGCATTGCCCAGCCTTCGCATGGATTAATTACCAATGTAGGCAAAGCGCATTTGGAAGGTTTTGGCGGCGTGGAGGGCGTAAAAAAAGGTAAGGGGGAATTATATGATTATTTAGCCTCCCAACCTCCTAAAGGAGGAGTTGCATTTGTTAATTCTGATGATGCAGTATTGATGAAGATGCAGCAGGAAAGAGCGCTAAAAAACCCTATATTTTATGGCAAAAGTGAACACTCAAGCCTTGTATTTGCACATATAACGGATAACTCACCTTATCTTACACTCCAATGGACCAATAACCCAACAGGCCAAAGTTACGAGGTCAAATCCCAATTGACCGGAGCGTATAACCTAGATAATATACTGGCTGCGATATGTATTGGCGTCTACTTTAAGTTGAGTGCTGATGAAATTAATGGGGGTATCAGCGGCTATCAACCCAAAAACAATCGTTCGCAAATCACGCAAACGGCAACCAATACGCTTATTTGCGATTACTACAATGCCAACCCGAGCAGTATGTTTGTTGCGATTGAAAACTTAGGTAAACTGACAGCGAAACATAAAGTGCTGGTGTTGGGCGATATGTTCGAAATGGGGCAGGAGTCGGCGGCAGAACACGAATCCGTTGTCAAAAAAGCGTTGGAAACAAATGTGGATGAGCGGATTTTTATTGGGCATGATTTTGCGGCAAGTAGGAAGTCAGAAGTAGGAAGTCAGAAGCCGGCTGTGTTTTATTCCACGGTTGAAGAAGCCATAGCCGGACTAAAAGCAAATCCTATAAAAAATTCAACTGTGCTGATCAAGGGTTCGCGCGGTATGGCTTTAGAAAGATTAGTGGAACTATTTTAGACTGATTTTCTTGTTATCTTCATCAAAAAATTCCCTTATCCTATGAAAAAACTGCTGCTGATTTGCTTCTTGTTTACCATGCCCGGTTTGATGTCCTACGCCCAGCAACCACCGGTTAAAAAAGCACGGATAGGCGTGCAATCCGTGGGAAGCCCCGAAGTAAAATTAAAACTGGTAGCACGCATACAGGGTTTAGTAGCCGCCCCGGGGAATAAACATGATATCTATGATAAAGCCATCTATTCGCCAAAATCGGTGCATATCCTCGAAAAAACAGTTAATGGCAAGAACATAAAAAAACTATATGTTAACAGTCTCGAAGGCGGTCAGACGGTAGTATATGACATGAACGACTCACTCAAAAAGATTGCCGTGATTAGTCATACCTTCGCGAAAACTGATTCAGCGCTTTTCAAAGAAACCAATTTCCCGGGATACTCTTTTAAACCCGGCCGTACCGATACCAACGTGTTTACGGGCAAGCCTGTGGAAATGTGTCTTTCTAACCATGATAAATACCTTTGGGTGCCATACTATCGCCGCGATTATGACCCCTTGGCACAGGAGCCATCGGCCATGGCTATCATCGACGTGGATAGCGACAAAATAGTACGCGTGATGCCAACCGCGCCGTTGCCCAAAATGGTGGCCTGTTCGCAGGACGATAAGTTTATAGCTGTAACCAACTGGGGCGACAATACCGTGCATTTGATCGATATCAGTTCAGGTGACCCTCAAAAGTTTCAATATGTGGCCCATTTTGTGGTAGACTATAAGTTGAACCTGGATAACTTCGGTAAAAAAGTCGACCGGGATTTAGCTTGCGGCCTTTGCCTGCGCGGTACGGTATTTACGCCAGATAGCAATTACCTTTTTGTGGGCAGGATGGGCGGCGGCGGGATTGCCATATTCGACATTAAAGGCAAAAAATACCTGGGGAGTGTATTTGGCACCAAAAAAAATGTACGCCACCTTGTCATAAGCGGCGATTATCTTTATCTGAGTTCCAACAACGATGGCGTTGTTGAAAAAACAAAATGGAAGGACTTACTGAATTCTTTCCTTGCTAAACAAGGGCAAAAGAATATCCAGTACGATAAATGGCAATTAACTGCGACGGGCAAGGGCGCCCGGACTATTAATGTCACCTCGGATGGCGCTTATTTGTTTGCCAATGCCAACGAAGAATCCAAAATCAGCATAGTGCGCACATCCGACATGAAAACCATAGGTTTTGTAAATGCGGATTCATACCCGGTAGGGATGACGATGGATAAAAGCAACAAATATCTTGTGGTAACGGCACAAGGGCGAAACAATAAGGGAGGAAATTCGGTAATGATATATGAAATCACACGCCGTTAAATGGAAATCAACGCCTTCATATATCTTGGGTTCATCCGCAATATATTACTAACACTGCCGGGTGTAACCGAAAGTTTGAGCCACGGAACACCGGCCTTTTATGTACAAAAGAAATTACTGGCGCGGCTGTGGGAAAATGGCGAAGTACTTGTAGTGCGTACAGACGACCGGGATAAATGGGTGCAAAAGGACCCGGAAACATTTTTCACAACCGACCATTACCGCAATTATCCATGCGTGCTCGTCAACTTCGAAAGAGTGCAGCCAGATGATCTTAAGCTTTTGCTAACCACTGCCTGGCGGAGTAGGGCGTCCAAAACGTTGGCCAAAGAGTATCAAAATAGATAATCGCCACTTATAAATTGTCATCCTGAACACAGTGAAGGATCCTATGCGCCATACAGGTAGCCTGCTATCCCCTTTATAAGATTCTTCGCTATCGCTCAGAATGACAGAATTATTAATGTAAGGCCAGTTTCGCCACTTCTTCACCAACCAAACTACCCATGGCGACTCCCATACCGTTGCAGCGCACCGCACAAAATACACTTGGCTGAACCTCTTTGATTATCGGGCTGATATCTTCTCCAAAACCCATAATCCCGCTCCACCAGTAATCAATTTCGACTTTTTGCCCTTGTAATATCATTTCATTTAAATATTCAACCAATTTGGCTTTTACTTCTTCGGTATGGCCAAAATCCCAGGTTTCTTCCCTGTTAAAGTCGATATTTCGGCCACCGCCAAAGAGGACACGATTATCGATATTCCTGAAATAGTAATAGCCTTCATTAAAATGATAAGTGCCCCTGAGTTTTAAACCAGGGATTGGTTTGGTAACCAGCACCTGTCCGCGACCCGGCACAACATCCAATTCAGGATATAATTGCGCTGCAAAAGCATTGGTGGCCAGTATTACCTTTTTAGCTTTAAAATCTCCATGAGAAGTATTTAACCGGATATGATTGTTATCCTGGTTAATGCTATTCACATTACATTGATTCAACACCAAAACATCGGCCTCATATACTTTATTGAGCAAAGCCCGCATCATTTTGCCGGTATGTATTTGTCCTTCATAAGGATTATATATCATCCGGCTTACTTTACCGAATCCAAAATCAGCTATTTTGGCATCAGCCAATTGATAAATATCATCCTTACCAATGGCTTGCTTAAGCAGGTTATTGAAATACTTTAATCGGTCTAGTGATTCTTCAGCAATAGCCGTCTCAGCTTCCATAAACAACTCGTAGCCGCCATATTGATAAAAATCGATATTGGCATCGCCTAAATTTTGGCGCAGACGTTGTAGTCCACGCCATTTGTAATCTACCAGGCGTAATACTTCCTCTTCCGATGATTTTTTTAAATAGGCAATTTGTTCTGAAAGTGTGCCAAAACAAGCAAAGCCGGCATTTTTTGTGCTGGCACCGCTTGGTAAAAAGCCCCGTTCGAGTACGGTAACCTTTAGTTTGGGCTGTTGTTTTTTTAGATGCAGTGCAGCACTCAAACCAACGATCCCGCTGCCGATAATGATAACATCGGCGTTATCCGTAAAAGCGGAGCGCTCCCAGTATGAAAAAGTATGTTCCAAACCCAAAAGTAAAAATTCAAAACTCAAATGCGTTAAAAATATGTGAGTAGACTCATTGTAGCATTTTGAATTATATTGCTAATTTTAAAAGTCACAATTCATCCATGGAAGTACACCACCACCCCGAAGTTGAACACAAAGGTTTTAAAGAATACCTGTTGGAGGGTTTAATGATATTCCTGGCCGTGATGATGGGCTTTATTGCCGAAAACATCAGGGAAAGCATTACCGAACATCGCAGGGCTAAGGAATATGCCGAGACCATGGTCTCAAACCTTTCGGCAGATACTACTACATTAAAAGCGATGACCGGCTACCTTACCATCGCAGCCCGAAATGTAGATACGCTGATACAGCTTACTGTATCAAACGATATTAAAAATATTCCGTCCGGCAAATTATATTGGTATGGCCTGGCAGGAGGTGCTCGTTTAGGTTTTATTACAAACGACGCCACATTTCAGCAGATGAAAAGCTCGGGTTCATTGCGATATTTTGGAAAAGCAGTGGGTAATGAAGTTGCCCAATACGACTGGCTTTGCCGGAGCATGCAGTCGGATGAAGCCAGAGACCAGGGTATTTATTTGGAAGTTAGAAAATTAAGGTCGGCCCTGTTTAAATTTCAATATAATATGGAAGCAAACGACATTTTTCAGAATGCTGACAAGATCAACCATAAAAAGCTTATAGCTTTTCTGAGCAGCAACCCTCCTTTGCTTTCATACGACCAATTAGCCTTTAATCAGTATATCGAACTGGTGCGTTCAAGGTTTTTAGATACAAGGCTAAAGAAAGTGCAGCAACTGCATAAGAGCGCTACCCAACTAATAACCGATCTAAAAAAGGAATATCACATCGATCAATAACTAATTCACGGGCTATAAGCCGAAACACAAACATGGAAGTACATCACCACCCCGAAGTAGAACATAAAGGGTTTAAAGAATATTTACTGGAAGGCTTAATGATATTCCTTGCCGTAATGATGGGCTTTATTGCTGAAAATATCAGGGAAAGCATTACAGAGCACAACAGGGCCAAAGAGTATGCTGAGACTATGATAGAAGACTTATCGGCAGATACGACATCGCTGAGGGGCGACTTAACCTATACCGGTTTTTCAGTTCATAATGTAGATACGCTGATGCAGCTATTAAGTTCGTCAGATATCAAAAGAATACCCAGCGGTAAATTATATTGGTACGGCCTGTTTGGAGGTGCCCAGCCATCTTTCACTCCTAACGATGCTACTTTTCAGCAAATGAAAAGCTCGGGATCATTACGATTTTTTAAAAAATCAATCGCCCGTGAAGTTGCTACTTACGACCGATTGTGCCGCAGGTCAGTAAGCGTTGAAGAAGGCGATCACCTGATGTTTGCTGAAGTACGAAAACTAAGGGCGCAAATATTTGAATTTCAGTATAATAAACAGGCCAATGACATTGCCATAACTATGCATCCTGAAAAAATAAACCGGAACAAGGTGATAGCTTTTTGTAATAGCAATCCGCCGTTGTTAACCTATGATAAGGCTATTTTCAATCAATATGTCGAGTTGGTGAGGTCGAGATTTATGGACCGAAAAATTGTTGCTGCAGATTCCTTGTTAAAGCACGCCTCAAAGCTCATCGCCGACCTCAAAAAAGAATATCGTATTAATAATTAAATAATTGGCCCTCTGTGCGTCGCAGGTGAAGTTTTCTACCGATATATTTCACTAAACATCCTGACAATCAAATCCTTTCATAAACAACTGAAACTCTTTGGGTTATTATTTGTACTGTATTGTACAAATAAAACCAATTATGAAAAAGTTAATAAAATTAGGATTTCTAATCGTGGTCATTTTAATGGCCACCTCTAAACTATATGCACAAGTAAGTATTGATGTAAGTGTACAGGCCAACATAGCGCCACCACCGATACCTGAATATGATCAGCCGCCTTGTCCCGAAGATGACTATTTATGGCAGCCGGGTTATTGGGCCTGGGATCAGGATGCCCAGGATTATTACTGGGTACCCGGCGTTTGGGTGGCACCTCCAACTCCAGGATATTTATGGACTCCCTGTTACTGGGGTTACGAGGGTGATGTGTATGTATATCATCCGGGCTACTGGGGGCGTCACGTAGGATTCTATGGTGGTATTAATTATGGTGGCGGCTTCTTTGGAATAGGTTTTTCCGGAGGAGAGTGGCAGGGTGATCATTTCCGTTATAACACGGCCGTTGTTAATGTAAATACTACCGTAATTCATAATACCTATGAGGACAGGACTGTAATTAATAACAACACTATAGTTAATAACCGAGTGAGTTATAACGGTGGGAATGGTGGGGTAACGGCAAGGCCCCGTGCCGAGGAAGTACAGGCTATGAAAGAACAGCACGCTCAGCCAACAGGTGAACAGGCTTCGCATCAGCAAGCTGCCCATGCTGACCACAGCCAGTTTGCCAAGGCGAATAATGGCCAGCCGGCTACCGTTGCTATGAATAAAGTGAACGGTACCAGGGTTGCGCCCAGAGGGGCTACTAACAACCCACCTGCCACTGAAAACAGAAATCAGCAAGATAACAGGCAGCCTAATAATGCACCTGTGAATAAACCAGCCGATCAGCAACCTGCGCAACAGCAAAGACCTGCTCAGCCGCAGCAGGATAATCAACCGCGGGTACAGCCACAAAATACACAGCCGCAACCAAATACACAGCCGCAACCAAATAACAGGCCGCAGCAGGATAATCAACCACGGGTGCAGCCACAAAACACACAACCGCAGCCTGAGAACCAACCACGTGTGCAGCCGCAACCAAACCAGCCGCAACCGGCACAGCAACGCGTGCAACCACAACCAAACCAACAGCGCGCGCAGCCGCAAAATTCTCAACCACGCCAGCAACAGCGCACTCAACAGCGCCGTAACCAGACACAGCGTACAAAAGCTCCGGCAAAAAATCCACCTACAAAATCACAGCCCGATAAGCAGAATTAACAATACACTAACTAACACCTGCCTGTAATTCCAGGCAGGTGTTTTTTGTTATAGTGGCTAATTGAACAGCTTTTAATAGTATCCTAATTTAAACTTTCAAAACACTTTGGGGTCTTATTTGTAGTAATAAGACAAGTTTAGAGTTATGAAAAATCTAGTAAAAATAATATTCTTTATAGCGGCGGTAACCATGTTATCAGTCACTAAATCTTATGCCCAGGTGAGCGTGGGTGTGAGCATACGGGCGGGTTTCGCCCCACCGGTAATACCGGTTTATGTACAGCCGGCCTGCCCGGTTGACGGTTACTTATGGCAGCCCGGCTATTGGGCATGGGATCCCGATGCAGCCGATTATTACTGGGTACCCGGTGTATGGGTTGCCCCACCAGACCCAGGTTTATACTGGACCCCTTGTTATTGGGGTTATGATGGTGGAGTATACCTGTATCATACAGGATACTGGGGGCCTCATGTAGGATTTTATGGCGGCATCAACTACGGTGGGGGCTTCTTTGGAGTTGGTTTCGCCGGTGGCGGATGGTCAGGAGACCATTTCAGGTATAATACTGCTGTAGTAAATGTAAACAGAACGGTAATACATAATACCTATATAGACCGCAATGTTATCAGCCGGAATACTATAGTACATAACCGCGTAAGCTATAACGGCGGTAATGGCGTAAACGCAAGACCGCGTCCGGAAGAGCAAAGAGCCATGAACGAACGTCACGTACAACCTACAAGCCAGCAAATGGCTCATCAGCAAGCAGCAGTTAAGGACCATAGTTTGTTTGCCAAGGCTAACCACGGCAGGCCACCTATAACCGCGATGAGGCGTGTTAATCCTCAGCGTATAATGCAACATGCTAATACTGCAAACCGTCAGGGCGCCAGGACACAGCAGGTTGCCCGTAATAATGCGAGCAGGCAACCCGCAAGGGCGCAGCAAGCGACCCGAAATAATGCCGGTCAACGGTCTGCAAGAACTCAGCAGGCTGCAAGAACTCAGCGGGTCGCAAGAACACAACAGGCTGCAAGGTCAAATACGCAGGCTGTTCAGCAGCAACAACGCGTACACGCCCAACGCAGTCAACAACAAGCACAACAGCAACGCGCTGTGGTTCAACGTGGCCAGCAGCAACAGAGAAGCCTGCAAGCGCAAAGAGTTGAACAGCAACAGCGCGCATCGCAGCAAAGAGCTCCTCAGCAACGTGCACCGCAACAACGTGCACCGCAGCCACCACGTCAACAACCCCGTTCTGCTCAACCAGAACGCGAAAGACACAGGTAAAATAAATAGAATAAATGCAAAAGCCCCGACTGGAATCCACTCGGGGCTTTCATATTATGATAAAGTGTTAGCGTATTAATTCATTCTGTATGGCGCGATCAGATAAAACTCGGGTATCTGCACATCAAAAAGATTATTATCTATCAGGCGGGTCATCTGGTACTGGCCTTTCATGCTACCCATATCCGTTTTCAGGTTGCAACCTGATACATATTCATGCGTGCTTCCGGGTTCAATAATCGGCTGCTGTCCTACTACACCTTCGCCTTCTACTTCTCTCTTAGCGCCGTTTGAGTCGAAAATCTCCCAGTGCCTGCGCAAAAGCTGCACTGAATTAGGGCCTACGTTCTCAATACTTATTTTGTAGGCGAACATATAATGGTCATTTGCCGGGTTTGAATATTCCGGTTGGTAAATTGTTTCTACAGAAACCTTAACGCCATCAGTAATAATAGTTATCATGAGCTGTGAATGATTCAAATATAAATTTAACAGTTCAAATATTAAGCCATTTCTGTGGCATAGTTCTCATTTACTTCAAATAATATTTCATTTATCTCTTCAAAAGTGCCGGCGGTCACTAATTTCATTCGATATTCCTTAAAATTCTCAACCCCCTTAAAATAGTTGGAATAGTGCCGGCGCATCTCAAAAACGCCTGTTTTAGGCCCTTTCCACTCAATTGACTTATTTAAATGCGTGCGGCAAACCTCCACACGTTCGGCAATTGTAGGTTTTTCCAGGAATTCGCCGGTATTAAAAAAATGTTTTATTTCGCGGAAAATCCAGGGGTAACCGATGGCTGCGCGGCCAATCATCATGCCATCTACCCCAAATTCCATACGCCAGGCTGCAGCTTTTTGTGGAGAATCGATGTCACCATTACCAAAAATGGGAATTTTTATACCCGGATTCCTTTTGATTTCGCGTATTAAAGTCCAGTCGGCAACTCCTTTATACATCTGCGAACGCGTGCGGCCGTGAATAGTTAAAGCCTTGATGCCCACATCCTGCAACCGCGATGCTACTTCCTCCACATTTTTAGTATTGTCGTCCCAGCCGAGCCTTGTTTTTACCGTTACCGGGAGGTGTGTGGCCTCCACAACGGCCTTGGTCATGGCAACCATTTTATCAATATCCTGGAGCAGGCTTGCACCCGCACCACGGCAAGCTACCTGTTTTACCGGGCAGCCGTAGTTAATATCGATCAAATCCGGATTTACCTGCGAAGCGATTTCAGTGGCCTCGCGCATGTGTTCAATGTCACTCCCAAATATCTGTATGCCAATCGGGCGTTCGTATTCAAAAATGTCCAGTTTCTGCCTGCTTTTCGCTGCATCACGTATCAATCCTTCAGACGAGATAAACTCGGTATACATCATATCCGCACCGTTTTGCTTGCACACGTAACGGAAAGGCGGATCACTCACATCTTCCATCGGCGCCAGCAGCAGCGGGAACTCCCCTAAATCAATATTTCCTATTTGTACAGACATGCTTATCTTTGACCGCCCCAAATTACGATTTTTACACCACATTATGACAGAAGGCCCCACTAACCCCATATTACATAAGCAAATACATCCCGCAAGGCAGTTTTTTATCCTTTTTGGTTTGTTGATTGGGCTGCTTATATTGGGTTCGACTATTGGTATTGCTTTTATCGGCGCCAAATACGGATTAAATGCCCTGACTGACGTATTACAGTCAAAAATGAACGTTCCTCATGCGGATACCATTTTGTGGATACTGCAATTTACAGGCACCACTTTCCCGATATTAATTACGCCCATTATTTTCTCCTATCTTATTGTAAAAGAGCCAGATGATTACATGAAAAATCATTTTCATTTTCCCTGGACGCTTATCATTATCGTTTTGTTAGCTATGGTTGCGTCAATGCCGCTGATAGAATACCTGGGGAATTTGAATGAAAAAATGGTTTTACCCAAGTTTTTAAAGAGTGTTGAAGACTGGATGCGAGAGAGTGAAAAAGAAACTGAAAAACTATCTGATGCAATGATGCAGATGAATACGCTGAGTGATATGATATATAACCTGCTTTTCATAGGCCTGCTTACCGCTGTTGTGGAGGAAATACTCTTCCGGGGCTGTTTTCAAACCATATTTTTCAGGTGGACCAAGAATATGCATGCCGCTATCTGGATAACGGCAATCCTTTTCAGCGCCTTTCATATGGAATTTTATGGCTTTTTACCACGGCTGGTTTTAGGGTTGCTATTTGGCTATTTCACCGCCTGGAGCGGCAGTATATGGCCGGCTATATGGGCGCATTTTGTAAATAACGGTACTATAGTGGTATTAACTTACATGTCGCAACACAAGCTTACCAGTTTTGATTTTACCCAACCGCAACTGTTTACCAACACCGGTTACATCATTGGTTTTTTGTTGACGTTATTATTATTGTTTATTTATTGGTATATTTCATCCAAATGGCATGTTGCCCATCATGGAGAAGAACTGGATTAAAATCTTTTCATCACACAATTACTACCAGGCCGAGATAGTAAAGCAAATGCTTATTGAAAATCAAATAGATACCGTGTTGCTCAATAAACAGGATTCGTCGCACCGCACTTTTGGGGCTATCGAGGTTTATATTCACCAGCAGGATTTCAGCAATGCCATAGAGGCTATGATCCTGAACCAGATTTAATTTATGAAAACACGCGCCATAACCGGCTTTTTCTTTGTCATCGTGATGCTTGCCTCGGTATTGTTGGGGCATTATACTTTCGATATATTTTATTTGGCATTGAGTGTATTTTGCCTGTGGGAGTTTTACGGACTGGTTAAACAAAGCGGCTGCCAGCCAAATTATTCTGCGGGCTTAACCAACGGGGCTTATATTTATGTCATTTTTGCCTTGATTGCTTATGATAACGACCCCAGCTACCACAAGCTAATTCTCCTGTTGCCCGTAACCCTAAGCGCCATCTTTATCCAGGAATTATACAAAAAAGCAGAAGAGCCCTTCATCAATATTGGCTACACATTTACAGGGCTCCTATATGTTATTGTTCCTTTTACTTTTTTTCATGCATTGGCCTATCTTGGCGACAGCTTCAACTTTCACATCCCGCTGGCGTTCCTGATCATGCTTTGGGCCAATGATACCGGTGCTTACCTGAGCGGCTATTTTTTTGGTAAAACCAAGCTTTTCGAGCGGCATTCGCCAAAAAAAACCTGGGAAGGGTTTATCGGCGGAGTGTTTATCAGCGCGGGCGCCGCGTATATCATCAGCATTTTTTATGCCGACCTGCCCTGGTCGCAATGGGTATTTATGGCGATACTCATCAGTTGCTTTGGTACCCTGGGCGATTTGGTAGAATCCATGTTCAAACGTAGTCTTAATGTCAAGGACTCGGGCGGTATATTGCCCGGGCACGGTGGCTTGCTCGACCGTTTCGACGGGTTGTTTCTTTCGGTGCCAATCGTATACACTTATCTCTACTTCATTACAAATTCGTAATTTCGCATTAAAATTTCTATAAAATGACTATCCACAAAGAAGGATATACCTCCTTAGCCCTGTGTGTGCTGCTGATATTTGTATCTAATGCACTGATACAGTTTTACTACCCATCGGCCCATACTTTAAAATGGATTGTATATATATTGTCCGGTGCATTGTTCCTGATTATCCTGCAGTTTTTCCGCAGCCCGTCAATCCGCATAAACGTTAATGAAAAAAATGTGCTTTGCCCGGCTGACGGTAAAGTGGTGGTAATAGAAGAAACCGAAGAGCCTGAATATTTAAAAGACAGGCGTATACAGATATCCGTGTTCATGTCGCCCATCAACGTGCATGTTAACCGCAACCCTATTTCGGGTGTAGTGAAATATTTTAAATATCATCCCGGCAAATATTTGGTGGCCTGGCATCCAAAATCGTCAACCGAGAATGAGCGCACCACTGTTGTTATTGAAAATAGCGCCGGCGTTTCGGTACTGTTCAGGCAGATAGCCGGGGCCATGGCGCGCCGCATCGTTTGGTATGTAAAAGAAGGTGACAAAGCCGAACAAGGCCAGCAATTCGGCTTTATTAAGTTTGGCTCGAGAGTAGATGTATTTTTACCGCTGGGCACAAAGATTAATGTGGGCATTGGTGAAGTTGTTAAAGGCGGCAGAACGGTATTGGCAGAATTAGTTGCTCTGCAAGCTCCACAACCTATAAAAGAAAAAGCAACTAAAACAGCTAAGAAAACTGCTTAAGTAATTAGAAACTATACGTCACATGAAAAAGCCCTTCAGGAAATAATCCTGAAGGGCTTTTATATTTTAATCCCTTTTGGAGTTAAACTCTTTTTGATTTGATACGTGCTGCCTTTCCGGTCAATTCGCGCAGGTAATATAATTTTGCACGACGAACCTTACCATGGCTGTTAACTTCTATCTTATCGATATTTGGAGAGTTGATAGGGAATATACGCTCAACACCTATACCGTTTGAAACCTTACGTACGGTAAAAGTTTCGGTAGATCCTGTGCTGTTACGCTGGATTACTACACCCTGGTATAACTGGATACGTTCCTTATTTCCTTCACGTATTTTATAGTGTACGCTAACAGTATCACCTGCCTTAAACGCAGGAATTGTCTTTTTTTCTACTGATTGCTCTTCAACAAATTTTACTAAATCCATGATATTAAGCTCTAAATGCAATTTTTAACCCGTAAAAATCGGCTTGCAATTATAGGGATTTTATTTCAAAATAAAAAGCGAGTTTGAAAAATTTCCACAATTTGTGTTCTTTCCACAATTATGGGTGTTTTGCTTATTTTAAAAGATCCGGCCGTCTTTCTTTGGTCCGTTCCACGGCCTGTTCAAAACGCCATTTTTCGATCTCCGGCGTATTGCCGCTTAATAAAATGTCCGGTACTTTGTGGCCGTTCCAGTCGGCGGGGCGGGTATAAACCGGTGCGTCCAGCAAATCATCCTGGAAGGAATCAGACAAAGCCGATGTTTCATCGTTTAGCACACCTGGTATCAGCCTGACCACAGCGTCAACCAAAACCGCCGCCGGCAGCTCGCCTCCTGATAGTACATAATCGCCTATAGATATCTCCCGCGTCACAAAAATATCGCGTATACGCTGGTCTATTCCCTTATAATGCCCGCAAAGGATAATCATATTTTGTTTGCCGGATAGCTGGTTGGCTATCGATTGATTCAAAGTTTCGCCATCCGGCGACATGAAAATAATTTCGTCATAATCCCTTTCTGCTTTCAGCTTTTCAATACACCTCGCAAATGGTTCAATCGTCATCACCATACCACTACCGCCGCCATAAGGGTAATCGTCAACGCTTTTTTGCTTGCTGGTTGAATAGTCGCGCAGGTTGTGTACCTGAATTTCGGCTATCCCCTTCTTTTGCGCACGTTGTAAAATAGAATGGGCGAAAGGGCTTTCGAGCAGCCCGGGCAAAACGGTAATGAGATCAAAGCGCATGGCGCAAAGATAGGTTTCTTTGGGCTGAAAGGTAAAAGGATAAAGGCGAAAGGTTGGATATCCCGTTAAGCCCTTTTGTTAATTGCGACTGATTGATTTGGCAACTTCAGCAATATCGCTGTCCTCAACAAAAACAAGATGGTGTTTTGATGCGAGCGCGGCAGTTTTAGCGGACACTACCGGTGGCTGCAGCCACAATATTTTCGCTTTCAGCGGCAAAACACGATTATTTATAATATCCGCGTGCTCCTCTTCGGGACGATAAACATTTACAATATCAACAGATGCCGGTTGTTCATTAAGCTTTTTGAAAACAAGTTCTCCATTATCCCCTTGTTCTATGACGGAATAGCGATCGGGCGAATAACCAAAAACAGTAAACCCAGCCCCGAGCAGTGATTTGGGCACTTCGGGGTTTGGCCAATCTACCAGGAGTATCGTTTTAGCACCTTTTAGAATATCCTTATGATCTCTCGACATAAAATAACTTGATCAAAATTAGGGTGAATTATCTTTGATCTTAACCAGGCTCCTGGTACAATCCCAAAACATTTCCAAAAGGGTCGCTGAAACGTGCTGTAATTTCAGGGGCATCTATTCCGATAGGTTGAACGATCTTGCCCCCATTGACAATTACTTTATCCATCGTATCAGCAACACTATCCATCATCACATAAATAAGCAAACCCGGATCCGGCGATGGTTTTCTTCCCAATGTCCACATACCGCTTACAACGCCTACACCATCATCAAATGCAACATTTTCGGTGCCCTTATCGCGCAATGGCCAGTTAAAAACCGCGCTATAAAAATCAGCTGATCGACTAATAACGGCAGCCGGGATTTCAAGGTAGCATATTTTCCCATGTCCACCACCGGGATGCTGATACAGCCCTAACACATTACCCGCCGGGTCTGTAAACCAGGCGATAAATTCCGTATCGCCCATGCTTATCCTGTTCACTATTTTGCTTCCGCCGGCTTCTAAGGTTTTGATCGTTTCTTCAATGTCGTCGACCATAATGGAAACTACTAAGCCCTGTTCGGTTGATGGTTTGCGGCCCGGTACCCAGGTGCCGCTTACTTCGCAGATGCCGTCGTCAAAAGCAACTTTCCCATCGCCGCGGATCCTGATATGCCAGCCAAAAGCCGTTTCATAAAATTTGGCAGAGGCCGCGATATCAATAGCCGGAATTTCGACATAACAAATTTTGCCGTTACCGTAAGTGGGTTGTTTGTTTTCCATTTTTTAATCTCCTTCTTCCAGTATAAAAATTTCTTCGAGCGGTTTGCCAAATATCCTTGAGATCTTTAGTGCCAATACTGTTGAGGGCACATACCGGTTACTTTCAATCGTATTTATTGTTTGGCGGGATACACCAACCTGCTCAGCAAGGTCGGCCTGGGTTATATTTTTGATGGCGCGTTCTACGCGTATACTATTCTTCATCGCTTAACCCTCCTTTTTTGCCGACCAATTGTTGCGGATAATAGCCCACTGAAATCTAAAAATGAAGAACAGCAACAGCGTCCACATATTAAGCATCATAATGTGACCGATCTCCATGTGCTCGGTAAATATCAGCGTAGCTATCAGCACTACATAATTGAAATAAACCGCCCATTGCAGCGAGTCGCGGCGCAGTTGCATGATCTGTTCATCCTCGATCTTTTCCTTAGAGAAAGCAAACAGGAACAACCCGATGGTAACCATTAAAGTGGTGAAGATGAAAAAAATATGCGAACCGGTGAACAGGCCCGTATCCGTGTTATCCATATTATGATATTTTTTAAAAAACAGCATGATAGGAATGTGTACCAGGAAACAAGCCAGGCCCAGGTATCGAAACCAATAGGGAAATAAAAAACGTGTTTTCATATAGCCAGTTCCCCTTTCGCGTTTTCCCTGTTATATTTCCACAAAATGTAATTGAACCTGGCGATAAAGAATAATGCGATCGTACCAAGGTTAATAAACATCACCAAAAGAAAGTCAGTAAAGAAGAAAAAACAATTGGCTACCAGCAAAACAGCATAATTCAAATAAACAGCTATCTGCATCGACTCCAATCGCAAAGTCGAAATAAACTCATCTTCGTTCCTTTGGCGGCTATAGCCCCA
>Ga0207080_1060_pt1 | contig 24577 bp, 27 predicted proteins | sample Alteio_BWMinHeat_58_FD_153532 | JGI IMG/M metagenome (GOLD analysis project Ga0207080, IMG submission 153532) | Enriched cells from forest soil in Barre Woods Harvard Forest LTER site, Petersham, Massachusetts, United States -... | ecosystem: Environmental > Terrestrial > Soil > Temperate forest >...
GCAGCTCATCCAATGGGATTATATTTTGCAAATTTCCTGGATGTTGGCGAAGATCCTTTTGATAATGCGCTACAGCTGACGTTTAAAGGCTTGTATGGCAATGATTATCATAAATTAGAATTATTCAGTAATGATGCAGAGATGACCGAAGGTACAATAGGAAATGCAGATTTGGATATTTTCTATTGGCATCTCATCAGTGAATTTTGGGCGATCAAAGGCGGCGCTAATTATGTTTATCGTCCCGCCAATACACCCTATTGGCAGCCTGGCATTGGCATCGAAGGCTTAATGCCGTATTTTATCAATACTGATGCAAGACTTTACTATCATAACGGCAGCGCTAAATTTGATCTTGAATTATCACGCGACACCCAGGTTACAAACAATTTTTTTATCAGGACAGGAATTCGAGGCATCTTGGCAACAAAAACGCTATCAGAAGATGAAATCGGCAGTGGTTTAAACCAGATACAATATTCTATTAGACCTTATTATCGAGTGATGCCAGGCCTGGATATATTTACTGAATTCGAGCATGACAAAGATTATGGAACACTCAGCACAATTCTTCACAACGAAGGCGAGTCTGACAGCGAAAATACGCTGACTTTTGGAGTTTCTGTTTTATTTTGATGATGCTCAAAAAACACCTCGTTATATCTTTACGACTGATTTTTTCAAAGTCTAATTTTACTGAGAAGTTAAAGAGCAGCGAGGTTCTTCTTCCTGGCTTGGAGGAAAGGCATTGATTAGTACCTTTTCTATTAATGTAAGAATAAGCAAATTTTTATCTTCCATTTTATTTTTGTTGCTATTGATATAGTTAAACAGATCATGAATAGTAACAGAACTATACTCAGTGGTATTAGTATCTTTTGTGTAAAATTCTATAAATGTATCTATCACATCTTCTGTTAGAAATAATTTGCATGTCTTAGTAATTAGATTTGCTAAAGAGGAAGGGGGATCATCGTCCTCATGACCAAATGAGTTGCTGAAACTCAAGTCATGGATTTTATTATATGGTTTAGCGGGTTGATGGAAGCTCAAATTTGTTATCGGGTAGCTCAAAGCCTGCTTTCTTTCAGGTGGAAAAGGTTTTGCAGAAATAGCTATGGGCGCAGAAAATCTTTGCTTTGGTGGACCATTTTTCTCTTCAGCCATGAATATTTTCTCCTCTGGTTTTTTGAGTGTTCTGCATTGTTGTATGTTTTTAAATTTAATATAAAGATTTTTTTTGAGGGCGTCAATTACCTCAAAGCCAGAAGTGGAAGAAATATTCTATCTTTTCAATATGATATCCGCATTTTTCATATAATTTACAGGCGGGTATATTTTCCTGTTGTGTAACAACCTGAGATTGCTGATAATTTTTTTTCATAAAATATTGTTGTGCAGCATGAATTAACTTTGCCCCAATCTGTTTTCCGCGGCTATTTTCATCAACAGCCAGCAAACCAATATCACCGCGCTGATTTTTTTCTCCCACCGTAATCATACCCAGAATTTTTTGGGTAACATTATCTCGATAAACCAATACATCATCAGCAACAGTATGATTAACTGAATTAATTATCCATTGTCTATAGATATCCTGAAATTGTTCTTCAGTGATATTGGGATCAGTGCGGAAGCGAGAATATTTTCCGCTTTCAAAAGCCAGTATAATCAATTCGGGAGAGGGTATAGATTCTGTATAGATTTCAATTTTATCTTTATTTGCATCTCCGCCGTCATTCCCGCGAAAGCGGGAATAAGTTATTTTATGATCGACTAATATTCCGCCCAGTTCTTTCGCCGAATGGATTAAATTTTTTTCTTCGCTGGGAATAGTCAGATAGATGAGTTTTAAGCCCTGATCTCTGGCATTTTTTAAAATATCACGTAATATGAAAGATTCAGATACGAGAACTTTAGCGACGGGTATCCCAAGTTGTTGGGTGTCCCAGTCTAAAAACTGAAGAGCAGATTGAGAAGGTATTGAATTTGAATAAGCCATTAAATATCGTCACTGTGAATGAAAAAGCGCAGCTTGCATTCGGTGCAAAACTTGCCAATGCCTGTGATAATAAAGGCTGTGTGATTTTCCTGCAAGGCGATTTAGGTGCAGGCAAAACAACCACTGTGCGCGGTTTTTTGTCCGCGCTGGGCTATCACGGTAAAGTCAAAAGTCCGACATATACCTTGGTTGAGAGTTATGTGCTGCAAAATCAAACTGTTTACCATGTTGATTTGTATCGTATTCAATATCCTAAAGAAATATTGGGGTTAGGATTATTTGATTTCCCTGATTATTTAAAAAAAAAGACTATCTATTTAATTGAATGGCCGGAAAAAGCCGCTTCAGAGTTGCCTGTAGCTGATATCGCCTGTATCATTACGCTTTTGGAATTTAAAAAGGGACGTGCCTGTCAAGTGATAGCGCATACTGCTCAGGGAAAAAAAATCATGGAAGCGATGATTGATGCTTAAAGTGCAAAAATGCCGATGGCGCTTTTTAATCACTTGTTTTTTGCTTTGGTTTACCCCGGCGGTATGGGCAATGAATCAAGCATCGTTGACTGGTGTGACAGTCATGAGACCTTCAGCATCTTCTCCCGAGACCCAAATTACGCTTAAGCTAAATCAAGCTGCGGATTATAAAGCATTTACCCTACCCAATCCTCACCGTCTGGTTGTTGATTTACAAAATACACAATACGCTTTTTTAAATACAAAATTTGTCAATTTATTAGGGACAGATATCACAGATTTTCGACATGGCATTCAAAAAGGCTACAATTTGCGCATGGTATTTGATCTCAAAGAAGCCATGCGCTTTAGCCTAGAGGCACATCCTGTTGACAAAAGCTATTATGTCACTGTTACCTTGTCTCCTGCGTCCATAGTCCTTCCATCGCCTGCCCCTGTAAAGCCAGAAAAAACAGACAAGCCGCCAGAGAAAATAACCTCGGTCATTCAAGAAACTAATGATGATGATATCATTACAGAACCCGCCAAACCCGCGGAGCCTGTTAAATCATCTGAGCCTTTGCCTGAACAAATACAAAAACATAAATTTATTGTTGTTATTGACGCAGGACATGGTGGTAATGATCCCGGTGCAGCAGGTCCGGGTGGAACAGATGAAAAAAATATTACTATGGCAATTGCTAGAGATCTGCAGGAATTAGTACGCGAACATCATGATATGAAAGCTGTCATGACACGCAAGGGTGATTATTATGTCGGTTTGCGCCAGCGCCTGGCAATTGCGCGCAAAGCCAAAGGTGACGTTTTCGTGGCGATACACGCTGATGCTTATAATGAACCCGATGCAGAAGGCGCTTCAGTATTTGCCTTATCATTGCATGGTGCATCCAGTGAAGCTGCGTTATGGCTGGCAAAAAAGGAAAATTATTCTGAACTCAGTGGCATCGATTTGAACAATATTCAGGACCTCGATGAGCAAGTTCGATCGGTACTGATTGATCTTTCTCAAACAGCGACTATTGGCGCGAGCCTTGAATTAGGGCAGAATGTCATTAAGCAGTTAGGGAAAATAACGGATTTGCACCATGGGATGGTTGAACAAGCGCCTTTTATGGTCTTAAAATCGCCTGATATTCCTTCGATTTTGGTTGAAACGGGGTTTATTTCAAACCCAAAAGAAGAGGTACGTTTAAAAACTGATGAGTATCAGGAAAAAATTGCAGAGGCATTAATGGCAGGAATTGAGGTTTATTATAAAAAAAATGTTCAAAAAAGTCTACCTGATGTAATATCAGCAAAATAAATTTTGAATTTAAGAGAAGAATTAATAAAACCTTAAGGTTTGTAGTTTATATTGTGCAATAAGAAGTGTAATTTGTTGAGTACATGCTTCTTAAATTAATACGAAAGGAAGCAGCCCCGAAAGTGGTAAAAAACAGGAAGTGAACCTATGTATATAAAGGAGAATTTATGCTTATTTTAACGAGACGCGTTGGGGAAACCCTAATAATTGGTGATGATGTATCGATAACTGTGCTGGGAGTCAAAGGTAATCAGGTTCGTCTCGGCATCAACGCGCCTAAAGAAGTTTCTGTCCATCGTGAAGAAATTTATCAGCGTATTCAGCAAGAAAAAACGAGAGATACTTCGTCAGATGAAGAAGGCGCCTAATTTTTAATTAGGGCTTCTTGATATTGGCGTCAATGACTCGTATCATGTGTGACTTAGTGTGCTTAAGTTGGAAAAGCGGGGCATAGCGCAGCCTGGTAGCGCGCCTGCTTTGGGAGCAGGATGTCGGGGGTTCAAATCCCTCTGCCCCGACCAGTGATATGAAGTAGCTTGCGCCCGTAGCTCATTCGGATAGAGCATCGGCCTTCTAAGCCGAGGGTAGCAGGTTCGAATCCTGCCGGGCGCGCCAACCAAGTTCCAAAGTTTGTGGTGGACGTAGCTCAGTTGGTAGAGCCCCGGATTGTGATTCCGGTTGTCGTGGGTTCGAGCCCCATCGTTCACCCCATTTTTTTGCTGCAGAAACAGGGCCGTTAGCTCAGTTGGTAGAGCAGCTGACTCTTAATCAGTAGGTCGTCAGTTCGATCCTGACACGGCCCACCATCCTAAGATTAACCATGATATTAAAAAGATCCGAAATAACCAAGGTCAGTGCTGCCATAATTAAATTGGTTACCTATATCAGTTTTTGCATTCTCATCATTCTTATTAGTGCAACAGCATGCACATTAGTTTTTTCAAGTAATATTGGTGGTGAGACAAAACACATCTATTGTTAGATTTTAACGTGATATTCCTTCCTCTCTGTAATAATTAGATTATCCTTTTGAAATAGCAAACAATCCAGCCATGCCGATAATATACAAAACTAATACAATAATAGAATCAATACCAAGACAAAGAAATTGGCGCTTGGGACGAAAGATTAAGCCATAGATATAAACAGCAGTGAGCAGCACACCCAGGCTGGCAAGATAGATATCAGTATCTTTGGCTTGCGGTAGTATGGATGTTCCTGAAAGAAGCGTTGCGGGTAAGAATAAAACAGGCAAAAAAGCATTGCCGCCAAAAATATCACTGAATGCGAGGGTATAGTCACCGTTTTTAATTGCTGCAAGTCCCGTGGAAACTTCTGGAAATGCGGTTGCTGCAGCCAATATTGTTGAACCAAAAAGAATACCGCTCATGCCAATATGTTTAGCAATAATACTGCCGCTTTCTTCAAGAGCAACACCAGCTGCTAGTGTAACCAGTGCTGAGAAAATAAAAATTAGTAAAATATAAATTATGCCCGATTTTTTCATCTTGATGACAGCGCGGCTCTTTAAAGGTTCAGCCTGTGGAGGGCGACCATTTTCATGCCAGGGAAGAGCAGTGCGTGCTTTACTGATTAGCCAAAGACCGATAAGCCATGCGAAAAATATCAATAAATCACCAGGTGCGAGATGTGCAAATATAATTGATTTGGGCAGTTGAGTGCCCATGATAGAGATCACTAGAATACTGATGACAAGCAAGCCTTCGAGTACAAGCTGTAATGAAGCGGCTTTATAGGTTAATGCTGCTTTTTGTCGTAAGCCTATACCATCTAAGATAACCAGCACAACCGTTTGTATGGCAATGCCGCCCAATATATTACCAATGGCAATACCCATATTGTGTGCAAGAGCTGCGGTGATAACAATCGCAATTTCAGGAAGATTTGTCGTAATAGACAAAAAAATCAAGCCTCCAAACGCCTGACTCAGACCAAATCGTGCATCAATAATATCAACAGTATTGGAAAGCTGGATGCCTGCAAACCAGACAGCTGCTGAAGCTACAATAAAGATAGAAATCAAAAAAAACAACGACAATGATTCAAGCATAGTTTTGTCCTTTATACTATTCTAATGCAGTGTGCCATGAGCAATATATCAATATCAAGAAAAACGCTGTATTATTTCTGAATGGATTAAGACAGGGAGAATAAATGCCATTATTACAACGAATTTGCGATTCATTATTTGGTCGGCCTGCTAAAATGACTTTACCAGAATATGTACAAACTGCGATTAAACAGCAGCAAGCGGCGAGTGAAAAGCTCATTAGCTGGACATTGCTATTGATTGTCATTATATTTGGGGCGCTTTATTATGTCTCCCCTAAAACATTTTCTTATTCGATGGCGCAATTTGCGCCAGTACCCTGGGCATTGTTAGCCTATTTTGTGTTTTCTTTAATACGCTTGGGGTTATCCTATAAAATCTATTTACCCAATTGGTTTTTGATGTTGTCGATTATTATTGATATTAGCTTGTTAATGATTTTGATTTGGAGCTTTCATCTCCAATATGAACAACCTGCATCTTTCTATCTCAAAGCGCCAACTTTATTGTATATGTTTATTTTTATCGCACTTCGGACTTTACATTTTGAAGCAAAATATGTGCTCACTGCAGGTATCGTATCAGCGATAGGTTGGCTGACTTTATTAAGCTACGCATTAATGACTTCGCCAGCAGGGACAATTACGCGTAATTACATCCTTTATATGACATCTAACCATATTTTAATTGGCGGTGAAATTGATAAAATTATTTCTATACTTATGGTTACGGGTATCTTAACCGCTGCGATTATTCGAGCACAGCGGTTATTGACAAAATCAGTTAAAGAAACGATCTCTACTCAGGAATTATCAAAATTTTTTATTCCAGAAATTGCTGCGGCTATTATAAAATCAGGTCAGGATATTAAACCAGGTTATGGCGAATTGCGCGAAGTCGCTATTTTACATTGTGATATTCGTGGTTTTACATTAATCACAGAACAATATTCTCCCAAAGAGGTCATGCAAATTCTAACAGAATACCAGTCTAAAATTATTCAAGTCATTAGAAAGTATCAAGGCAGCGTGGATAAATTTTTAGGTGATGGTATCTTAGTTTCTTTCAATGCGATTAAGCCGTCAGAAAATTATGCTGCTAATGCCATATACGCTGCATTAGAAATTACAGCTAAGATTAATCAATGGGCAGAAGAACGCAAAACATCTGGTCTTAAACCCATTCATATTGGCATCAGTATAGCTTCGGGTACAGCGATGCTTGGTATTGTGGGCGATGCTGCTCGTATGGAATACACTGTTATTGGTGATCCAGTGAACATGGCTGCCAAATTGGATAAACAATGTAAAATTGAAAACTGCATTGCTTTATCAACTGAATCAGCATTCAATCTCGCTGTAAAACAGGGTTTTAAGTCAAAATATAAAATAGAAATACGCACAGATCGCAAGGTAAAAGGCATTTCAGAAAAACTCAATTTGGCAATATTGGTTTGAAAAAAGAGGAATCAATTATGTGGCCAATGACAAATTTGACACAAAAATTAAATATAAAATTACCGCTTATTCAAGCGCCCATGGCAGGCGGGATAACTACACCAGCGCTTGTTGCTGCTGTATCCAACGCAGGCGGATTGGGTTCTTTGGGTGCGGGATATATGCAACCAGATGAAATCAGAAAGGCAATCAAAGAAATTCGTTTGTTGACGAATAAACCTTTTGCTGTGAATCTATTCATACCTAATATCTATAAAACAGATTTAAAAAAAATTAAAAAAACTCAAATAATTATTCAACAATCTTGTGATATATTAAAATTAAAAACAAATAACAAAATTGAAAATAGTTTAGATTTTTCTTCTTATATACCCATATTTGATGACCAAGTTAAAGTTGTTCTGGAAGAAAAAATATCTGTATTTAGTTTTACTTTTGGTGTATTGCCAGAAAATTATATACAAAAATTTAAAGATAATAATACTATATTAATAGGCACAGCCACAAATTTATTAGAAGCTAAAATGCTTGAAGAAAACAATATTGATCTTATTGTTGCACAAGGCAGCGAAGCAGGCGGTCACCGGGGAACGTTTATTGGCTCAGTTTCTAATGGATTAATTGGACTGATGGCGTTAATTCCACAATTGGCTGATAATATCCATATTCCAATTATAGCTTCAGGCGGTATTATGGATGCGAGAGGCATTATGGCCGCCATGACATTAGGCGCTTCCGGTATACAAATGGGAACTGCTTTTTTATCCTGCACAGAGTCTGGCGCATTTCCAATCTATAAAAAAATGCTTTTAAATTCTGATGCTAATCATACAGTATTAACCCGAGCTTTTTCTGGAAAAACTGCGCGAGGAATTACTAATCAATTTATAAGAAATATGATTGCTCATGAAAATGATATATTAGATTATCCTATCCAAAATGCACTAACAAGCGAAATGCGAAAAATATCATCACAACAAAATAATCCTGAGTTTATGTCTTTATATGCTGGGCAGGGCGCACATCTTTGTAAATCAATTTCTGCTTCAGATTTGATTGCTGAATTGAATACGAATGTTACTAATTTATTATCGTAGATATCGTAAGATTGGAAAATGCTTACCTCTACCTGACGTCATTGCGAGCGAAGCGAAGCAATCCAGTAGATGGATATGCAAGTTCACAAATAGTTATACGATTATATATTGTGGTTCCTGGATTGCTTCGCTTTGCTCGCAATGACGCCGGGGTGAGGATAGATTATTTTTTATACAACCCTATGAGCGTAACTTATGTATAAAGATATGACTGTCAGGGCCCGGCTCGGATTTTGATTGTTAAAATACTTGCGGTGCGATTAAGATTGGTGTACTATTTAACTAATACAGTGGTTTGGCTAAACGGAGAATCTATATGGTTGATATCAAAAACCTCTTTTTTGGGTATTCTGAATACAATAATCTGTTTCAAGATTTAAGTTTACATCTGGAAAAAGGCAAAATTTGTGGGTTATTGGGCAAAAATGGAGCAGGGAAAACCACGCTGCTTAAAATGATGGCAGGTTTGGTTTTTCCCCACAAAGGCAGCTGTGAAGTCATGGGCCAAATACCAGAACAGCGATTGCCAAGTTTCTTGAGTGAAATATTTTTTCTGCCAGAAGAGTTATTTGTACCTGAATTAACGGCTGATCAGTATATTAAATATTACTCGTCTTTTTATCCCAAATTTGATGCTGTTTTATTTTATCAGTATCTGACTGAGTTTCATTTGCCACGCAATAAATTATTGACCAAACTTTCTCATGGGCAAAAGAAAAAATTTCTCATTGCATTTGGATTATCCACAAATTGCAGCTTATTTATTCTCGACGAACCGACCAATGGGTTGGACATTCCCAGCAAATCACAATGTCGGAAACTACTGGCCTCAGCGATCAGTGATGAAAGATTATTTATCATTTCTACACATCAAGTGCGAGATGTTGAAAATTTGATTGATTCTATAGTAATTCTCGATGAAGGAAAAATCATATTTCAACAAAGCCTTCTTGAAGTCACCCAACAATTTGCTTTTATACGCCAACATAAAAAACCGGATCCAGACACTTGTATTTTTTATGAAAAGCATCTTGCGGGTTATACTGCAATGGTAAATAACACGAATAAACAAGAAACACAGGCTGATCTTGAGATATTGTTTAATGCCATTCTTTCAAATAAAGGAGCTTCATCATGAAAATTCATGATAGGTTTAATATAAACAGATTATTTAATTTGATCTTAAATGACCTACGGACGCATAGTAAAACAATTCTTATTTTTGCTGTGGCATTGCTGGTATTTTTTCTGATTATGCCATTTGAAGTGACCAATAGCCCTGATGTCTATCTTGCTATTTTATATATAGGCGGATTTATTATTTCAAGCTTTGCTTTTAAAGATTTACATCATCCACAAAAAGCATATCTTACTTTAATGCTGCCATGCTCAAATTTTGAGCGCTTTTTAAGCAAATGGCTTCTGACATCAATAGGATATGCCATTATTTTATTGGCTATCTATTACTTATGCTTATTATTACATTTTGTGATGTTGCTATCCTGGGTTAATTTTGGTGTATTTCATTATCATATTTATCTTATGGATATTTTTCAAATCAGTTTATGGATAAGCATTGGTAAATATATTATTTTACAGTCTGTTATTTTATTGGGTGCGATGACCTTTAAAAAATATGCCTTAATTAAAACCGCATTGGTTTTAGGCTGTTATTTTCTGTTATTAAATATATTTTTAGGATTAATTTTTTATCTGGTTTTTCCTCATGATTGGACAACACTCAGCGTATCTTATCTGACAATTGAAGGTGGATATTTTATGCTTTGGCTGATTACTGCACCGGTTTTTTGGTATACCACTTATTTGAAAATAACAGAATGTGAGCTGAAATAATATGAATTTCCAAAACAAAAAAGCCATTTATTTACAAATTGCAGATTTTGTGTGTGAAAGAATATTATTGTCTGAATGGAAACAAAAAGAAAAAATTCCTTCTATTCGTGAGTTGGCGATCGGTCTTGAAGTTAATCCCAATACTGTTATGCGAACGTATAATTTTTTGGAAGAGAAAAACATCATCGAAATGCAGCGAGGAGTGGGTTATTTTGTCTCAGCAAAAGCGCATAAAAATGCGGTTACATTAAAAAAAGAAGAATTTCTTACTGAAGATTTGCCCAATATTTTTAGATCCATGGATTTATTAAATATCAGCATAGATGATTTGAAACAACTTTACGATAGGAGAAAGAAACATGAAAAAAAGTAACAAAGTACTTTGGGTATTTGCAGGGTTAATATTCATTGCTGTCCTGGTTTTATCAATATTGAATAATATTCATTATTTCAGTAATTCCAAAACCAAAGCTTCATTATCATATTCTTTTAATTTGCCTGGCGATAAAAAAATTATTGGCAATAAAGAGATGACCAATAAATTTATGATTTTATCAGCATTTGATACGATAAATGCTAATGGAGATTTTGCTATAACGCTAAATCCAGGCACAGAAAATTCCATCATCATGACATCTGATGAAAATATTTTGCCATATATTAATATCTCTCAAAATAATAATGAGATATCGCTGAGTACTCAGCAGGGTGTATCTTTGCGTTCTTTACAACCCAAAAAAGCAGTGATTACTGCATCAACGATGTTAAATCATATAGATTTAAGCGGTATTTCATCTTTACAGGCAATGAATCTCAATACTAATAATCTTACGCTTGAGATGCGTGGCATGAATTTAGCTGATATTCAGGGCAACATTAAAAAAATACAAATTGATTTAAGCGGTAAGCCAATTTTACATCTTAAGCTTTTTGATGCGGACAATATTATTCTCGATATTCACGGAATGGGAACAGTGTATTTATCAGGCAAAACCAAAAGTTTAAATATTTCATCTAGTGGCAATGCAATGGTATCAGCCAGTAATTTAATCGCTGATAATGTTGTGATTACAACTGCGGGCATGTCTAATATTAATATCCATGCTCTAAAAACGCTTTCTGTGATAACCACTGGAAAGAGTATGATTAAATATTCTGGCAATCCCAATATTACCAAAAATATCGCTGGTAATGCGATAATTGAAAAGAGTAGTGACTATGTCGTCATTCCCGCCGCACAATAATGAGCAAAGTCTTTTAGCTTTCGGGCGGGAATGACGGGGTGGAGGCAAACTATATTCTTTGTCTAACTGCCTCGAACAAACAAATACCTGCGGCGACGGAAACGTTGAGGCTTTCAATCTGGCCGTTCATGGGAATGGAGAGAAGGGCGTCGCAGTGTTCTCGCGTGAGTCGTCTTAAGCCTTCTTCTTCTGCACCTAATACAAAAGCTGTTGGATGTTTAAAATTTTCTGTATAGATATTTTTTTCTGCCTCTCCCGCCAAGCCGTATATCCAAATGCCCTGGTCTTTGAGGTATCGCAGGGTCTGCGCAAGATTGGTGACTGTAATAACGGGCGTAAATTCAGCCGCGCCTGAGGCGACTTTACGTGCAGTAGCCGTTAAAGGTGCGGCGCGATCTTTGGGAATGATCACTGCATTGGCGCCTGCTACATTGGCGCTGCGAAGACAAGCGCCCAGATTATGCGGATCCTGTACGCCATCCAAAATTAATAATAATGGCGGTTTGGTGAGAGATAATAATAATTCAGGCAAATCAATATCCAGATCAATATTTCTGGATTTACCACAAACGGCAATTACGCCCTGGGTATTTTGATTTTCCCCCAAATGTTTTATGGGATTTTTTTCTATTTTCTCTATGGGTATATGATGCTGTTGTGCCAAATGGCTGATTTCTCTAAACCGCTTATCTTGTCTATTGATATCTAAATATAATACGCGAATTTTCTCGGGATTTTGCAACAATAAAGCCTGAACGGCATGAATGCCATATACACTATTTTCGTCTTTTTTTATGTTTGTCATCTTTTCGTATACCCGCCAATTCAAGATCAATTTTTTTGTCGTCTACGTCTACTCTCGACACTTTGACTTGGACATGATCTCCTAGAATATATTGCAAGCCTGTGCGTTCTCCCAATAATCTGTGTTTGACATGATCAAAATGATAATAATCACTGGGCAAAGCCGTTATATGTACTAAGCCTTCAACATAAACACCTTTGAGTTCTACAAATATGCCAAAACCTGTTACTGCAGTAATGAGTCCAACATAAGTTTCGCCCACACGACTAGACATAAATTCACATTTCAATGCAGCCATCGCGTTACGTGTCGCTTCATCTGCGCGACGTTCTGTAAACGAACAGTGCTCACCTAATTGATATAACTTTTGAGGAATTTCTGTATTTTCTGTATTTTTTGTATTTTTTTTGTTAAGTTTATTTACTTTATTATTGAGAGCTTCACGAATCAGTCGATGAACCAGCAAATCAGGATATCGTCGAATAGGCGAAGTAAAATGCGTATATTCATCATAAGCTAAACCAAAATGTCCTTGATTATCTGGGCTATATACAGCCTGTTGAAGTGAGCGCAATAAGACTGTCTGGATAAGTGATGCATCTGGCCGACCTGCAATGCTATCCAATAATTCAGCATAATCACTGGGATGCGGTTTATTCCCACCGCGCAATCCTAAATTAAATTGTTTTAAAAAATCCCGCAAATCATTCAGCTTTTCATCTGCTGGACTTTCATGTACGCGAAAGAGAGCAGGGGTTTTATGTTTGATTAAAAATTTTGCTGCAGAAACATTGGCGCATAGCATGGCTTCTTCAATCATTTTATGTGCGTCATTACGAACTGTTGGGACAATTTCTTTTATTTTTTTATTTTCATCGAATATAATTTTTGTTTCCACCGTATTAAAATCCAGCGCACCTCGAGCTTGTCTGTTTTTTAAGAGCTGTGTATATAAGCTGTAAAAAGTTTGAAGATGGAAGAATATATCTCCCAAGGATTTTTGGATTTTTTTATCACCACCCAAAGCAGCTGCCACTTGCGTATAGGTTAATCGCGCTTGTGAGTGCATTACAGCAGGATAAAATTCATAGCGTGTGATTTCGCCTTCGCCGTCAAGCTGCATATCGCAGACCATACAAAAACGATCAACATGAGGATTCAGTGAGCATAATCCATTGGAAAGTACTTCGGGGAGCATGGGAATAACTTTGCCGGGGAAATAAACAGAAGTACCACGATTAATGGCTTCTTTATCTAATTCTGAGTCTGGTTTTACATAGAAGCTGACATCTGCGATAGCGACAATCAAACGCCATCCGCCGCGCGGACGTTTTTCGCAATACACCGCATCATCAAAATCCATCGCATCTTCGCCGTCGATTGTCACCAATGGCAAATGGCGAATATCTTCACGATCAGGATGCTTTTTTCCCAGCGCCAATTCTTTAAACTTTTGGGCTTCTTTGAGCAACACATCTGGAAAAGCATGAGACAATCCATATGATCGAAGTGCAACATCAATCTCCATGCCTGGCGCGCGCTGATCACCTAATACTTCTATGACACGCCCAATGGGTTGTTTGTGATAAGTGGGCTGAGAGGTAATGGCCACAGAAACAATCTGGCCATCTTTTGCCGTATATTCTTCGCCGGGTGGAATCAAAATTTCATGACTGATGCGTTTATTATCTGGCACAACGAATCTGACGCCAAAATCAGCATGCAATTTGCCAACAACCTGACTGGTATTGCATTCCAACACCTGAACCAGCGCTGCTTCCCGACGGCCGCGTCGGTCAATATTGGTTACACGGACCAATACGCGATCGCCGTCAAATACTGCGCGCATATACTTTGCCGTGAGAAATAAGTCATCGCTGCCATCATCGGGTACAACAAAGCCATAGCCGTCTCTATGGCCGATAACACGCCCGGCAATGAGGTCCATTTTGCTGACAAGGCCATATTCATGCTTGCGGGTAGTCATGAGTTGCCCATCACGCTCCATGGCCATTAATCGTCGTTCAAAAGCTTCTGTCTGTTTGGGAGATTTGATGCTCAATATTTTTTGCAAGGTTTTGTGTGTCTCAGGTTTTCCCTGTTCTTTTAAGACCTGCATGATCAGTTCGCGGCTGGGGATAGCTGTGCCGCCATAACGCATCTTTTCGCGTTCTGCGTGGGGGTCCTGCAATTTTTTAGGGGCTGCTGCTTTTTTACGTGGTGCCATAAGTTGTTCTATGTCCTGAAATGGGAATTAATAGCATCCAGTTTAACACAGCCGGTGTCAGTTACGTAGGGTAGTGATTAGCACATTAGGCGCTTTGCGCCGTAATCCACCAGAGAATATGCGCTGTCTGGCATAAGAGAGGATTTAGGTGTGATGGAGATATAAAAAGACACCAGAGACAACAGCGGCCAGTATGAGCCAGCCTGCTTTGAAAGTATATTCTATAAACCGATTTCGCAATTCATCGCGGGTTTCGTTTCTCATGCCTAATTTGACTTCGACCGCAGCAAGACGATTGCCAAGTTTGGTTTCAACGGCAGCAAGACGATTGTTCAGTTTATGAACTTCTATTGTGAGATTTTCAATACGATCAGAAATCCGATCAATAATTCGATCGCTTGCTTTGCCTACTGCAATATCCACTTTAGCTTCCACCAATTCAGTTTGAAGTTGAAATAAATCATTAGCCTGATATGCCATTACAACTCTCCATTTTGGATTATCGAATTTTAATAATATTATTATAAGTTAGAGAAAATTATTGTCAATAATTATAATTTGAACAAATTATCGGTGCTTCTTGGTTGGAAAGGAGGCTTAGGCGCAATTTCTGATTCTTGTTTCACATTCTTTAATTGATTAAATAAATTAGAATCATGGTTTTCTACAATCTTTGCAAGCCTGCCTGGTTTTCCCATTATAGTATTTTCGGTCAAGGCTGCCACATGTTTATTCAGTGCCATTTTATTAGCATCAATTGGGTTATCCATGTATTTTTTAAAAGCTGCCACCGCATCAGATTTCTCTGCTTTTTTTGAGCTAGAGGTAAAAGGATCTTTTTCGAGTTTTGAAATATAGTTATCCAACTGTAATATTACAGCTGACTGATTTTCTGCTTGTTTCTCAGTTTTGGGAGCCTGTACTCTAGCATTTGTGTTTACTAATGCTGAAGTTACTCTGACAGCACTGCCTCTTGGCGGAAGAGGCGGCGGTGTTTTAGTAGCTTCAGGAACAGGTTGTTGAGGCCTTTGTGGTTTTTGAGGTGTTGCAGATTGTTGTTGTACAGGTTGAAACGGTGTATTTAGCACAGCACATACTGCTTCATATTGTTGTTTTTGTTCATTTACTTTTGCGCGTCCTTCTTTTCCAGTGGTCTCATCATAACGCTTCATCATATAGTTCATATACTTTTGTTTACCTTCTTCCGTTCTCTCTTTTTCAGGTGTAATAAGTTCGTATCTCTGAGGTAGTCTACCGATTTCAGCGTTTCTTTTAACGTCTAATTCGGATTCACGCTCTTTTATTTTTTGATCGGATCTGTTTTGTAAAAACTTAGCTCTTTCAGGAGTTCCTGCTTTTGTTTTGTTTAATTCCTCAGACATAATGCCCAAAACCTCAGCACAAATTACTTCCAGCAAATCATATCTCGGTTGCTTTAAATCTTCTTGCGTGCGACCGGTTATTACATGAGCTGTAAAGTAATCTGCCAAATCTCTCGACCGTTCTGGATTAATTCCCAAGGTTTTGCAAAAGTCATATTCTTCTGAATATTCAAGTGTCCCCTGCACGAATTTTTCTATATTTTCCTTACTCATAACCCACCTCCCTTGAGAGTCAAACACCCTATCTAAAGCATAGACCATAGGGTAAAAAAGGCAAAAATAGGTGGGGTGTTAAACCTTTCGAGAGCGAGTATTCAGACGTAATTTGAGCTTTTTGGCAGCTTTGAAGTGCAAACGGTGGCGTTCGGACATTTTGACGGTTTTGCCCGTTTTGGGGTTGCGGGCTTTTCTGGCAGGGACGTGACGCAGTTCAAAACTGCCAAACCCCCGAATTTCCATGCGGGTACCCCGCGAAAGGTTGAATATAATGCACTGTAGTATGGCATCGACTGATTCTTTGATGGCATTTTCGGTCAGGTGCAAATGCTTTTCTGTCAAATGCTCAATCAATAGCTGTGTTAAATCAGATTTTCGCATATTCATTTTCCGCGCTCAATGTTAGTATTGTAACCTGTAAATAGGGGAATTGAATAGCATGACACTTTTTCAAAAATCAGCGGTGATGGGATGTATTGTATTATTTTGTATTCTGGTCTATTTACTATCACCTATTTTAACGCCATTTATAGTCGCGGCGTTTTTGGCCTATCTGGGCGATCCGCTGGTGAATAAATTGGTTAAATTACATCTTTCCCGGTCTTTAGCTGCAATTATAGTATTTACGGTAATATTATTATTGCTGCTGGGTTTAATGATATTATTGGTTCCGCTTTTGTCTGACCAGATGCAAATGTTGATCCAAAAAATTCCTGTCATTATACTATGGATACAAGAGTCAATTATTCCCTGGTTGCAAACGCATTTTGATATTAAAGCCAATTTGGATCCTGCTTCTGTCAAAGCAACTTTGATGGCCCATTGGCAGCAGGCTGGCAGTATTGCAGATAAAGTGATTAAAACTATCGGCCAGTCTACGCGGGTATTATTTGAAATTCTGATGAATTTGGTTTTAATTCCCGTGGTAACATTTTATTTACTCAGAGATTTTCCCAAGTTAACTAAACACATGAAAAACTTTATCCCTCGCAAATATATTTCAGATATTACTCAACTACTTGCCCAATGCAATGCTGTACTTGGCGCTTTTTTCCGTGGACAGCTTCTGGTGATGTTAATTCTGGGCGTTATTTATAGCATGGGGCTCATGATTATTGGCGTTGAACTGGCTTTATTAGTGGGTGTGATCATTGCCATTTTAAGCATTGTGCCTTATTTGGGAACAATTGTCGGACTATTGCTTGCTGTTATCGCAACACTGATACAATTTCATGATGTCACACATATTGTTTATGTTTTAATTCTTTTTGTAGGCGGACATATCTTGGAGGGCATGGTCTTAACGCCTTTATTGATTGGAGATCGTGTAGGATTACATCCTGTTGCAGTGATATTTGCCATCTTAGCTGGTGGGGCGCTATTTGGCTTTTTTGGCATATTATTAGCGATTCCTGTGGCTGCTGTGATTATGGTGTTATTAAAATCAGCGCACGAAAAATACTTAAATAGTAATTTTTATAAACAATAATGCGCCAGCTTATATTACCCATACAATTACGCGACGATGCGAATTTTGAAAATTTTTATCCTGGGGATAATAATGATGCTGTCATACAATATTTACAAAATATGATGAAAAATCAAGATTATTTAATTTTTCTCTCAGGTAAAGCCCACTCGGGTTTGACGCATGTATTACAAGCAGTATGCCATATTTACAATCATAGCTTATATTTGCCCTTAAGAAATCATCTCGAATTTTTGCCTGATATATTGGAAAATACAGCACAGCTGGATTGTATTGTATTAGACGATATAGATGCGATTATGGGCAACAAACACTGGGAAGAGGCCATATTTCATTTATTTAATCAAATCACTCAGGAACAAAAAAAATTAATTATCTCTAGTCATATTTTACCTAATCTTTTAGATATCAAATTACCTGATTTAAAATCCAGATTACAGTCTATGTTAATATTAAAGCTAGAGCCCCTATCAGATCACGAAAAACTTAAAGCGCTACAACTCAGAGCAAAAAACAGAGGATTTATTTTATCAGACGATGTAGGCCAATTTTTATTAAACCACGCTTCGCGTGATATGGCAGATTTATTTGATTTATTGAATAAATTAGATACAATCTCTCTGACAGAAAAACGAAGATTAACAATACCGTTGGTTAAGAAAATACTGTAATGTTGAACTCTATTCTGAAAGGAAAACTTCATGCAAGAACTCAATCCTATTTTAAACCAGATTTCTGATCTGAAAATTCGCACCAGAGCGCTTCGGGGGTATCTTTGACATTGCGCAAAAGCTTGAAGATCTTCAGGAAATTAATCTCGAACTGGCTGATCCGCATATCTGGCAAAATCCTGAGCGCGCACAAACCTTAGGTAAAGAAAAAGCGCGTCTTGAAAATATTACTGAATCTATCGCTATCATAGAAAAGGGAATTAGCGATGCTGAAGAATTCATTGAACTGATTAAAGCAGAAAAAGATTTATCGCTGATTGATATCATCACAGACGATGTGGATAAAATTAATAAGATAATATCTGATCTGGAATTTAAGCGCATGTTTTCCGGCGAAATGGATCCCAATAATGCCTTCTTAGATATTCAATCAGGTTCAGGCGGCACAGAAGCCCAAGACTGGGCAGAAATGATTCTTCGAATGTATCTGCGCTGGGGTGAAAAACATGATTTTCACTGTGAGCTCATAGAAGCTTCAGCAGGTGATGTCGCTGGCATTAAAAGCGCAACGGTCAAGTTTACGGGGCCATATGCATTTGGATGGCTGCGTACTGAAACGGGCGTACATCGATTAGTTCGTAAATCACCTTTTGACGCTAACCATAAGCGACATACGTCTTTTGCTTCAGTATTTGTTTCACCTGAAGTTGATGAAAATGTCAACATCGAGATCAATCCTGCTGATTTGCGCATAGATACCTATAGAGCCAGCGGAGCAGGAGGGCAGCATGTTAATAGAACAGATTCTGCTATTCGTATTACGCACATACCATCGGGTATTGTTGTACAGTGCCAAAGCGATCGGTCACAGCACAAAAATCGTGCCACAGCAATGAGTCAATTAAAAGCAAAATTATATGAAATGGAAATGCTCAAACGCAATGAAGCACAGCAAAAACTGGAAGAAACCAAATCAGACATCGGCTGGGGCAGTCAGATTCGCTCTTATGTCTTGGATCAATCTCGCATCAAAGATTTACGGACTGGAATAGAAATAGGTAATACACAGGCGGTATTAGATGGTGATCTGGATGTTTTTATCGAAGCCAGTTTGAAGGCTAATGTTTCATGAATTCGTTAATTTGGAAGGTAGTGGCGGAGTATCCTGAGAGGAAGTTGGGGTATTAATGGTATGGTTTCCGCTAGAGTTTAGTATTTTCCTGGGCTTGAAAAAATCACTCTGAGCGCTTCCATCAAACGGTTTTTTGGGCTCATTTTTTGGATTTTCCTTTTCCTTGTCGCAGTTAAAAGTTTTACCCATATACGGGATATATGAGAGGCTTTTTCTTCTGGTAATTTTTGGTGCATCAGGGGTTGATTCGATTTTTGGTGATTTTTTTAAATATTTTATAGAATATTCCTGTATATAATTATTTAAAATTATCTCGTTTTGTGGAGCAACAAGCATGGATGCTGTTTTCGCATCGCCATTCGTGAGAAATGGATTTGGATTGTATTTCTTCAAATCTTTTCTGATAGAATTCTGATGGATTTTTAGCTAATTGAGATAAAATCGCTAATGTGTATTTGCTGCTGTTATCGCGAGAATTGACCAGGCTCGGGTAGATCTCTAATGTTTTTTTAAATTTCTCGTTTTCCATATTCAGAGCGTCTTTATGAAAATTTATTATGCGCTCTACATTGGTTTTTAGTTTATTTTCTATCTCTGGCTCAACCTTGTCAAAGCTAAGAAATTTTAAAGTGGGACATTTAAGTATAGCATCACAAAAAAGCTGAATGCCATCTTTAGAAATATTGTTGCCAGACAGCGTAATGCAGACTAATGATTGAAATTTACCTGGTTCGCTGATTTTTTTTGCAATGGACATTGCTCCCACATCTCCGATGTTATTATTTGTGAAAAATAGCCAGCCTATATTTGGGTGTTCGGCCAGTACTGTTAGTAATGATTCCATTTTTTTGGATTTTTTAGGTATTGCAAAGCTACAGTCGGCAATAGTGATGGTTTCCAAAGTAATGCAATGCTTTAAAGCATCCAGCAAACTATTGAATTTTTTTTTCTGGATCTGGTTAAATTTTATTTGCCTGAGGGTAATATCGGATGTGTTTATTGTTTTTAATTTCGCAATTGCATCATTAAGAGGCTCATGAGGATCCATCATAATTTCATTTCCTTGAATTTAGTTTGTCTGTTTTCGGTATTTTCTTTTTTCAAAAAAATAAATGTATAAAAATTTTTCAGCTTAGTCAATACTCCTGCATTTTTTGCTTGTAATGCCTAACTAATAAAGCTCCAACTGCGCCCATCAATATAATATAGCCTACTCCCAGAAATAAAGCATTTTGGGAATATTGATAGAGATACATATCCTTAGGCATAATTGACTGAATATCAGGCGTTAAATACATACAGAAAAACACCATTACTGTAAAGGCTTGGAGTACTGCCACAACGATTAATAATATTCCGAGATCACGCAGCCAATATCTTAAGCCAGAAAATAAAGCGCCAATAAAAAATAAGATTAAACCCATAATCAGGAGAAATCCACCAATCACTAATTTAACGGAAAGAGGAATAGGTTGATGACCTGCAACAAATAAAATCGAATCCGTAGCTGAGAAAAAAATTCCCGCAAAAATATAAATAATAATGCTGATAATTTTACGGATCATGTGTTACATACCGTCCTGTTTAATTTGTTTAAAGAAAACATTTGTATTTTTAGGAATAAACAGAAACATTATGATGATAATAAAAAAGATTGCGCCAGGTATCATCATCATTCGCATTTCTGAACCTATAATATTAAGACCAAATGCTATAAGGCCAGTGATGACATAGAGATATCTTGACCAATTTTTTCCTTTCAAAAAAGCAATGCCACAGATGAAGTTGATTGATAATGTTATAAAGGAAATCAGGTATAAGACCATGGGAGAAAATAAGCTTTTTTTGATCAATTCCTGGGTAATATGACTATGGGCTGTCAAAGCAATCTCAGCAGCTCCTATCACACTGGTAACAATAAATATCCATGCGATAATAGTGATTGATAATGGTCGTTTCATTGTCATCTCCTTTTCAATAAAATCCTTAATCTTATTTCAGTATAGCGTACAATATAATTTCGTACAAATTTCAAGCTAGGAATTTAAGTAGCGAAAGGATTAACTATCTTCAAGCCAAGAATTTTTTGATTATGCTGCAAATCCTCTGTGTAAAGGATATGGCAATCTGCTTCGAGAGCAGCAGCAACTATGAGAGAATCATAAAAACTAAATTGATAACGATCTTTTAAATCGATTGCTGTTTTATACAGTTCGCCTGTAGGATAAACCTGGCAAAGTGGAAGTAATACTGTGGTCAAAAATAATTTCTGTTCTTCAATAGACATAGGAACTGCGAATTTCCGAGAGGAAACGTGCAAAAATTCCTGAATAACCTGGTAGCTGATGATTGCCTTATTTTCTTCAAGTCCATCTTCAAGTAATTGCTGAGCATGTTTTTGTTTCAGATGATTTCTATTATCAAAACCATATATTAAAATATTAGTATCAAGAAAAAATTTATTTCCTTTCATTCATTTCTTCTCTGCTGTAAGGACCGCTCGCGTGGACATGTTCAAGCTTACGCATCAACTTCCGATATTCGCTTGTTTTACTGCTACGATGAATATATTGCAAAAGCCACTCCCGGAACAAGGCGTTCAGCGTTTTTTTCTGCTTGTGTGCCTTCTCGCGTGCTTCAGCAATCAAGTCATCTTCAGCGCTCAATGTGATATTTTTCAGCATAGTTTAATACCTCTGTATTTCATTATAGTGTACACTACAATCCCGTACAATTGTTTATTAAGCTGGATTAAACCAATGGCAACAGAACAACCTGACAGTAACATCATTGACGAGCACGATTTAATCGGCCAACGCAGGCAAAAACTCGCAGAATGGCGAGAGAAGGGCTGCGCTTATCCCAATGAATTTCACCGAAATGCGCTGGCAAAACAGCTCCATACTGAATTTGAGCAACTTGATCACGAGGCCCTGGAAGGCATAAATAAAGCAGTTAAGATTGCCGGGCGGATTATGCTGAGACGTCTCATGGGAAAGGCCAGTTTTTGCCATATTCAGGACATGTCGGGTCGTATACAGATTTATATACGTGAGAATGATATTCCTGATGGACTATACGAACAATTCAAAACCTGGGATACGGGCGATATTATTGGCATAGAAGGGGTATTGTTTAAAACCAAAACCAATGAATTGTCAGTCAAAGCGAACAATATTGTCTTACTCAGCAAAGCTTTAAGACCTTTGCCAGATAAATTCCATGGTCTGGCTGATCAGGAATTACGTTATCGCCAGCGCTACATTGATTTGATCATGAATGAAAAAACACGCCAGACATTTATGATTCGGGCAAAGACTATTGAATTTATCCGTGGATTTTTAAAACAGCATGATTTCATGGAAGTGGAAACGCCGATGATGCATATTATTCCCGGCGGCGCCGCTGCTAGGCCATTTATCACACACCATAATACACTTGATATGGATTTGTATCTTAGAATAGCCCCAGAGTTATATTTAAAGCGTCTGGTTGTAGGCGGTATTGAGAAAGTCTTTGAAATCAATCGTAGCTTTCGAAATGAGGGGGTATCGACGCGACACAATCCAGAATTTACTATGTTAGAATTTTATCAAGCTTATACGACATATGAAGACTTGATGGATTTTACTGAAAAGTTGATGCGCGAATTAGTGGAAGAAGTATTGGGCACAACAAGTGTGATGAATCAAGATCAAACCTATGATTTCTCTAAGCCATTTAAACGCATGAGTCTAATTGATGCTATATTAGCTTATAATAAAGAGATCAAAAAAGAAAACTTATCAAATTTAGCTGAAATTAAAAAAATCGCTGAAAAATTAAATATTAGCTTAACATCTAATATGGGTATAGGAAAAATCCAGTTAGAAATTTTTGAAAAGACAGTAGAGCATCAGCTGATACAGCCGACATTTATTACAGCCTATCCTGCCGAAGTTTCGCCATTGGCTCGACGTAATGATAAAGATAATTTTATTACAGATCGATTTGAGTTTTTTGTCGGCGGTCGCGAAATTGCCAATGCTTTTTCAGAATTAAACGATCCCGAAGATCAGGCGCAGCGGTTCTTAGACCAGGTTAAGAATAAAGAGGCCGGCGATCAGGAAGCCATGAATTACGATACGGATTATATTACAGCATTAGAATATGGTTTACCGCCAACAGCGGGTGAAGGCATTGGCATTGATAGATTAGTCATGTTATTAACAGACAGTCCGTCTATTAGAGATGTTATATTATTTCCTCATATGCGTTTGAGAGAAAATTCATGAGTAAGATTAAAGAAATTTTGGATCAGGCAATAGAAAAAATTAAATCTACACAGGATTTATTAAGTTTGGAAAATATTCAAGTTTATTATCTGGGCAAAAAGGGCGTATTAACAGAGCAATTAAAAAATTTAAGCAAATTATCAGCAGAAGAACGCCCCAAAGCTGGACAGGAACTGAATACACTCAAAAATCAAATTTTAGAGATCATCAATCAGCAAAAAATATTGTTAAAAGACCATGGCCTCAAAAATCAGCTTTCTAAAGACAAGATAGATATTACTCTGCCAGGACGCGGTTATCCTATAGGTAATTTACATCCAATTACAAAAACCCGCGAAAGACTTCAGTATTATTTTGAACAATTAGGATTTATGTGTGTTGATGGCCCAGAAGTTGAAGATGATTTTCATAATTTTACGGCGTTAAATATTCCAGAACAACATCCTGCTCGCGACAGCCATGACACTTTTTATTTTCCTGATGGCAGATTATTGCGCACACATACTTCGCCAATGCAAATTCGCATGTTAGAAAAACAAAAACCGCCGATTAGAGTTACCGCCATTGGACGAGTCTATCGCAGTGATTCTGATTTGACACATACGCCCATGTTTCATCAAATAGAAGGTTTGGTGATAGATGAACAATGCAGCTTTGCAGATTTAAAAAGCTTGATTATTTTATTTTTACAAAATTTCTTTGAAAAAGATTTGCCTGTCAGATTTAGGCCGTCATATTTTCCTTTTACAGAACCTTCTGCTGAAGTCGATATGGGTTGTGTGATTTGCAATCAAAAAGGCTGTCGTGTATGCAAAAATACGGGCTGGTTAGAAGTTTTAGGATGCGGCATGGTGCACCCCAATGTTCTTAACGCAGTTAA
>Ga0207080_1061_pt1 | contig 24122 bp, 27 predicted proteins | sample Alteio_BWMinHeat_58_FD_153532 | JGI IMG/M metagenome (GOLD analysis project Ga0207080, IMG submission 153532) | Enriched cells from forest soil in Barre Woods Harvard Forest LTER site, Petersham, Massachusetts, United States -... | ecosystem: Environmental > Terrestrial > Soil > Temperate forest >...
GGTTTGCTTTTTCAGCAGATATTATTTTTTTCTGAATTGGTAAAAATTTTGAAAGCTCATCATCTTTTAGGTTTTTTAAAGTAATAACATTACCGTCTAATTTAATTTTTTCTGAGGGGATTGCCATTTTTAAAGCGCTAACATAGCTATTAAAAAATTCTTTTTTTATACAGTTTTGGTTGAGATAATAATTTGTTCCAGCATTGCCGTTTGCATTAAGCATTAAACAATATCCCCAAGGATTTTCATTTTCATCCAACGTAATGCCAAAAGAAGTTTGGTTTAATTTTTCTAATATTGTATCGGCAGAATTTTCATGCTGTTGGATATAGCTTAAACGCTCTCTTAATTTCTCCTGAATACGGCCACTTCTGGCTTGAGTCAAATCAAAAAAACCAACAAAAATTTGATTACCAGAAGCGAAATAAACAGGTATTTTCTCCTCAAGCAAAATACGATGCAGTTCTATGAGATAATTTTCTGTTGATATTTCGTGTGTTTTTTTAAATTCATCAGTAAATTTTATTTTTGTAGTAGAAAGCTTAAGCGATAACAGTACAGAGTTTTTAGAATCTGCATCAGGCGTTTCATTTTTCCATTTATTAGATTCATTATATAAACCGCTCATTACTTGAAGATTTTCAGCAAATAAATTTATTTGTTTAGGTAGATTATAATTGGAGTATTGATGATAAATGCCGCGTGAAAAATATAGGGCTTCAATTTTATTCGCGAGAGACAATAGACTCTTGAGGGGTTCGGTAATTGCTTTACCTCCAAAGCTCAGACCAAATATATTTATTTGAATAAATCCTGTCAATGCCAGAAAAATTGAAATTATTATATTCATTTGAAATTTTTCACTTATCTGGTATCCGGTAAAAATCATCCCAATTACACCAAATAAAATATTTGCCGCGATGACATAAGAAAAGATATCTTTCTTATTTTGTTGTGACTGAGTTAATTTTTCCAACTGATCAATCATCGTCCCAACTTCTTCCCGAGCACCTAATTTATGCCGCATTTTAAATCCATTATGGTGTTTTCGATCAAAACCTATACCATTTGGAAACACAGACAATGCTGTTGGAGAAATAATTTTTTCATGGAAATAATTATATAAATATAAGGATATTATTATTTCCATAATAAACGTAATCACCGTTCGATCACCACGAAAATCATACAAACCAGATTTTTCAAGAACAGTGCTAACCGTACCAATAATAGTACCACTGATTGGGTAATTAGCCTGACGTGCAAGCATTTCAGATTTATGCAATAAGGAATTTAACTTTGCAATTTGCAAGGCTGTAGGTTGTTTTTTAGCTTGTTCGTTCATGCTATTTTCTCATATTTGAAAATAAATAAATGTTACGGCAATAACACTTGTGATTAAAATACTCTCATCGCAACCGCTTCAACCAACGCAGCAACTAACGCAGATGCTGGAAGTGTAAGAATCCAGGCCCAGACGATCTGGCTGGCGACACCCCAGCGGACTGCTGAGAAACGTTGGAATGATCCAACACCGACGATAGATCCTGCGACGATATGTGTGGTAGAAACAGGTATACCTAAGATAGTCGCTAAAAATAATGTCAGCGCACTACCCGTTTCTGCAGAACATCCACCGACAGGTTTAAGTTTGGTAATTTTCATACCCATTGTACGCACAATTCGATAACCACCCATCATGGTACCCAGAGCCATGACGCCATAACATGAAATCACAACCCACAAGGGAATATAAAAATGGCCAGTCAATAAGTGCGAAGAAAATAATAATACTGCGATAATGCCCATGGTTTTTTGCGCATCATTGCCGCCATGTCCCAAGCTTAACAACGCCGAAGAAAGCAGCTGAAGCCCGCGCGATACACGGTCAACATGTGTAGGCGAATGATGAAAAAATATCCTGACTATGATAAACATCAACGTCATGCTAAGTATTAAGCCTAAAATTGGAGATAAAACAATAGAGACAATAACTTTAATCAAACCGGCATATTCGAGATAGTGCGTTCCTGATTTCATCAATGCAGCGCCAACAAGACCACCAATCAAGGCATGCGAAGAACTGGATGGAATGCCAAAATACCAGGTAATAATATTCCAGATAATGGCGCCAATTAGCGCTGAAAAAATAAATCCCGTATCAACAATCTCCGGCGAAACAATGCCTGTTCCCACCATGTTGGCAACATGTAGGCCAAATACAAAAAATGCTAAGAAATTAAAAAGAGATGACCATAGCACAGCTTGGTAGGGTTTTAATACGCGCGTAGAAACTATAGTCGCAATCGCATTAGACGCATCATGGAATCCATTCAGAAATGTAAATATAAAAGCAATGATAATCGTTGTATATACAAGCATCATTGGCTCTGTCATTTAACCATACTCCAACACAATGCCTTCCACAACAAACGCCACTTCCTGACAACGATCGGTAATGGATTCCATCAGATCATAGACTTCTTTCAGGATAATAATTTTTTTGATATCATTTTCTTCCCGCAATAAACTCGCCACGCCGTCAATTAGTAATTGATCTGCCTGGCTCTCATAAGCTTTAATCTGATCGCAGGCTTTGGCAATGCTGCCGTTTTTCTTTAAATTATGTAATTGGCAAACCACCTCTTCGACAAGCTGCGCTGATTTGTAGCAAACTTCAGCGAGCGTCACCATCATGGGAGGAATTTCGCGAATGCCGTAACGTGGGAAACGCTGAGCAGTGAGATTAATCATATTGACGATATCATAAAGTATGTCGTTCAATCTGTGAATTTCATCACGGTCAAACGGCGTAATAAACGTCTTGTGCATTAGTGTAAACAAGCGCTGAGCGTGAGCGCCCGCCATTTTTTTATAATGAAGCACCTGATCAGCCGGCGCGTCTGGCGATGAAAGCTGCTGCACTTCCTGATAAAACGCTTGCGCTGCAGACGTTAGGCATGACGCAATCTTCTCAAAAAGCTCAAAAAAGGCATCCTGACGCGGCATAAATCTGCTAAACATACGATAAAACCCCGTGAGAGTTAAACTAAACCGTATTATGCAATATTTCGGATGCAAAGCAATATTAATAATACAATAATAGACTTGCGATTTTCACACAAATCAGTATCATTGCAGTCTCAAACATATGGGTCGTTAGCTCAGTCGGTAGAGCATCGGACTTTTAATCCGCTGGTCGTGCGTTCGAATCGCACACGACCCACCAGCTAAAGCCCGGTCTCGTAAGCAGTTATTAGCATTAGTTAGTACTGACGAATTCATATTATATTTATTTTATACTTCTTGTTGCCAGGAAATATTGGCTATAAATCTCTTTATCTTGATTATATTCTTTCATTGCCAGCACAATTTCCTTTCTAATAGGCTGCATATTTGCTTTAAACGCTGATAAAAAACTTTCTTGTTTTATTTTTACATCGAGATCTTTTGATATAATTTCATGTATTTCATTATAAGGCTGATTTTTTGAAAGCGCATTTTTAAATTTCTCCAAAAATATGAATTCATCTTTGTTTTCTTCTGGGTTTAGTTTTTTGGTAAATTGTTCAATTATTTTTTGAAGCTTGTAAATGAATCTTTTTTTAGGCTCTATCTCCAGATCAGGATATTTTTCCTTAACTTTACTGCTAAGTTTTGGCAAGTCCTTGAAAAACTTATTTTTATTTTCCCTGATATGTGCCAGAGTTATATCTTCCAAAGATTTTATTGAAATTGGTTCTTGAGGGCACTGAGTAATTCTAGATGCTTTTTCAAGGAGCTTTTCAAGTTCAATTTCTCTTTTCGATTTTTCTCCAGGTATGCCATATTTCAATAATAAATTATAAAGTTCAGGGTTTTTTTCAGAACAAGACAAAGGACTATAGCCTATTCTGTTATGTGCATTAATATCCGAACCATATTCTAATAATAATTGCGCCAGTTTTATTTCTCTTTCATGACCAACTTGAATGCCAACAGGCGATATTGCCAGAAATAATGGTGTACAACCCAATTCTGTAGCGCTATGTACACTCGCGCCGCGTTTTAATAAAAATTCAACTAATTCAACATTTTTAAAGTCAGCCGCCCAGTGTAATGCTGTACGTTCATCGTCATCTGAATCTGGAGAATTAATATTTGCACCGGCGTTTAACAAAATATCTATAATATTAAGGGTATTCTTTAAACTATTTCCTTCTTTAACTCTTGCGCCTATCACTGCTTCAATCAAAACAGTATTACCCTTTTCATCATATTCATTTACATCAAATCCAGCCAAAATAAGTTTTTGTACCTCTTCAACATCCCCACTTTTTGCAGCCTCATGTAGTATGCCCATTAAAAATTTTCCTCATCTATGATAAAATTACTTTTTGTGACGATAATATAACAGCTTTTCAGTGTGGGTTCATACCCCCATTCTATTGCCAGCTTAAAATTAGTTCTGTATATAGTGCATCCAAGATTGCTGTAGAAAGCCTCACGCGTTCTTTGGCTTTGGAATTGGTTGATCATCATATTCGTGTCAATTGCATTGCGCCAGGTTTTTTTGTGACCAATATCAATAGAGATTACATCGCCTCTGATTTAGGCAAAACAGAATTGGCAGGTGTGCCTATGAAACGCGCCGCTGATCTTTCCGAAATGGAAGGCGTATTGCTGTTATTAGCCTCAAATGCATCAAGTTATATGTCAGGCAGTATTATCAATATTGATGGTGGATATGCCATAGAAAAATTATAAACAACCATTAATCTTCGATAGTAATAGATTTTCGAATTAACAGCCACGCTGTGACCATGCCATAAAAACTGATCAGCGCCCAGCAGGTTTCCATGATAAATGCGGATAAATTCCAGTGATAATATAAAGAACACAGTATCATGAGTGAGCCCACAGCATTGAGCGTTGGATACATCATTGCATGTGCTTTAATTTTATTAATGCTCAGTAAAAAATAAGCAATAAGAGTAAGTGTGACGCCGATAAGGCCTATAACATCAGATAATGCAATCATGGTCGACCCTCATTACTTCTGCGCGTTAAAATTTCGTTGCCTGTTTCTGTGATCAACAGCGTATGCTCCCATTGGGCGGATAGGCTGTGGTCTTTGGTGACGACTGTCCAGCGGTCAGGCAGTAATTTCACATGGCGTTTGCCCGCATTGATCATAGGTTCTATCGTAAAAGTCATGCCAGGCTCTAATATGATTCCCGTACCTGCCGTGCCGTAATGTAAAACCTGGAAATCCGGCTCGTGGAAAATATTGCCAATGCCATGACCACAATACTCTCTCACGACAGAAAAATTTTGGGCTTCTGCATGCTGCTGAATTACTGCACCAATGTCACCTAAATGCGCACCCGGTTTTGCCGCTTCAATACCCAAATACATACATTCTTGAGTAATTCGAATTAATCTTTGAGCTAATACAGAAGTTTTGCCGATGGCAAACATCATGCTAGTATCGCCATGATAATCATCTTTTTTGACTGTAATATCGATATTTAAGATATCACCGTCTTTGAGTTTGCGCGGTCCAGGAATACCGTGACAGACTTGATGATTCAATGACGTGCAAATGGATTTGGGAAATCCGTTATAATTCAGCGGTGCAGGAATAGCTTTCTGAATATTAACTATATAATCATGGCAGATCTGATCCAATTCTTCAGTTGTTATCCCTGGCTGTACATGGGGCGTGATCATTTCCAGCACTTTGGCCGCCAATCGTCCTGCGATGCGCATTTTTTCAATCTCTTCGGGAGATTTGATGTGAATCGCCATAATCTGTCTGTTACCCTATTGTCTGAAAGTTGCTTTTCATGGTATAAGATCAGGCTTTTTGTTGCAATCAAATCCACACGCTTGTCGACACAATCTGCCGGGTGTTCGAGAATCAGTTGATCTTGAATGGCCGATTGGGACTGAGCGGCGGTTTAACCCAAATCTTTGAGGAATTTTTCTATGTCTACTGTCAGTATGCGTGACATGCTGGATGCCGGCGTGCATTTCGGCCACCAAACCCGTTACTGGAACCCGAAAATGGCGCCCTATATTTTCGGCTCACGTAATAAAATCCATATTATCAATCTCGAAAAAACCGTACCGCTTTTCAATGATGCGGTAAATTTTATCAGCAGCACCGCTGCAAAACGCGGCAAAATTTTATTTGTCGGCACCAAACGCCAGGCTCAAGGCATTATTAAAGAAGAAGCGCTGCGTTGTGGCATGCCTTACATCAATCACCGCTGGTTAGGTGGTATGCTGACAAACTATAAAACTGTCCGTCAATCTATCAAGCGCCTGAAAGATCTGGAAACCATGTCTCAAGATGGTACGTTCGACCGCATGATCAAAAAAGAAGCGCTTCAACTTCAGCGTGAATTATTCAAACTGGATCGAGGCCTGGGCGGTATTAAGGATATTGGCGGTCTACCAGATGCTTTATTTGTGATCGATGTTGGCCATGAAAAAACGGCTATTGCAGAGGCCAATCGTTTAAGTATTCCTGTTATTGCTGTTGTTGATACAAACTATAATCCTGACAATATTAACTATGTTATTCCAGGCAATGACGACTCTGCACGGGCTATTACACTTTACTGCAAAACGATTGCTGATAGCATCATTGCAGCTCGTGAATCTATCACCACAGCACCTAGAGAAAATGAAGTTTTTGATGAAACTGAAAAAAATACCAAAAAATCTAAAGTCGCTAAAATCACCAAAGAAACTTCAAAAACTCCAGGGACTCAAGATAAAGACAAACAGGAGAGCGAATAATGTCTACAGCAACCCCAACTATCAGCGCAGCTTTAGTTAAAGAGTTGCGTGAACGTACCAGCGCCGGCATGATGGAATGCAAACGCGCGCTGCAAGAAAATATGGGTGATATTGAAAAAGCCATTAAATACATGCGCGAAAAAGGCCAAGCCAAAGCGGATAAAAAAGCCGATCGCATTGCCGCCGAAGGCACTATTGTGATATTGATCAGTTCTGATCAAAAACAAGGCGTCTTAATGGAAATCAATTGCGAAACAGACTTTGTTGGACGCGACAGTCACTTCATCAATTTTGCGCAAGCTGCTGCTCAAAAAATACTCTCTGCCAACATCCATACATTAGAGGATGCTTTAAATCTTAAATTAGACTCTGGTGAGACCATAGATGAAATGCGCAGAGACTTAGTCTCCAAGTTGGGCGAAAACATTCAGATTCGCCGCTTTGTGAACAAAACCTCCAAACATCAGCTTATCAGCTATGTTCATGGCGGCCGTATTGGCGCTCTGGTTGAACTTGAAGGCGGTGATGCCAATCTGGGCAAAGACATTGCCATGCACATTGTGGCCAGCCATCCGCTTGTGATCAATCCACAAGATGTGCCACAGGAAGTCATTCAGACTGAGAAAGATATTTTTAGCGCACAAGCTTTGGCCAGCGGCAAACCCGCCAATATCGTTGAAAAAATGATCGAAGGTCGTATTAAGAAATACGTTGATGAAATCAGCCTCTTAGGACAACCATTCGTTAAAAATCCAGATCAATCAGTAGGCAATTTACTGGATCAACACAAAGCAAAAGTACATAGTTTCACCCGATATGCCGTTGGCGAAGGCATCGAAAAGAAAGTGGAAGATTTTGCTGAAGCAGTGATGGCACAAGTCAGAGGGAGTTAATCATCTATGATAGCCCGCCGAATTTTGCTTAAACTCAGTGGTGAAGCCTTGCAAGGCGGTAAAAATACTGTCGCGATCGACGCACCTACAGTTGATCGCATCGCTTCAGAATTGGCTTTACTTAATCAGATGGGTGTTCAAATTGGAGTGGTCATAGGCGCCGGGAATTTCTTCCGCGGCACGACTTTATCCGCATTAGGCATAGATCGTGTCACAGCAGATCAAATGGGTATGGTCAGCACAGTTGTCAACGCGCTGGCACTGCGTGATGCGCTTGAAAAAGACGGTGTAACCACAACCATTATGTCCGCCATTCCAATGAGCGGCATCGTTGATCATTACGACAGACGACGTGCGATTCATCATCTGGAAGAAAATCGCATGTTAATTTTTGCAGGCGGCACAGGCAATCCTTTGGTCACAACAGATTCTGCTGCAAGCCTTCGCAGTATTGAAATCCAGGCAGATATCTTGCTGAAAGCAACCAATGTTGATGGGATTTATTCTGAAGATCCTCAAAAAAATCCCAAAGCCAAATTCTATAGCCATTTGACTTATCAAGAGGCTTTGCAAAAAGAACTGGGTGTATTGGATCTCACTGCATTTTGTCAATGTCGCGACAATAATATGCCGATTCGCGTATTTAATATTCATAAGCCTGACGCACTACGCCGGATTATGGCTGGCGAACCCGAAGGCACTTTGGTAGATGCGAAGTAGGGGCGCTGCTTGCTGCGCCCGGATTAACACAAAGGAATTATTTTTATGTCATTAGATAGTATATATACAACAAACGAAGCTCGCATGAAAAAATGCGTGGAAAACCTCCAAACAGAATTAACAAAATTACGCACGGGGCGTGCACATACCAGTTTATTGGATCACATCAAAGTCACTGTTTATGGCAACGATGTTCCGCTTAATCAGGTCGGCAATATCGGCGTTGCTGATGCCCGAACGCTCACTATTACAGTTTGGGATAAAACGTCTATTCAAGCCGTTGAAAAAGCCATTATGACATCTGATTTGGGCTTAAACCCAGCGACCAATGGCAATGTTATTCGTATTCCCCTTCCTGCACTCACACAAGAACGCAGGCAGGAAATGACCAAACTGGTCAGATCAGAAGGCGAAAATGCGCGCGTCGCTATTCGCAATGTTCGCCGTGATGCGGTTTCTGCTGTAAAAGATTTACTGAAAAATAAAGAAATTAGTGAAGACCAGCAAAAAGCAGGCGAAGATAAAATCCAAAAACTTACTGATAAATATACCAGTGAGATTGAAAAATTGATTAGCCATAAAGAACAAGAATTGATGCAGGTATAAAGTAAATTAATGAAATCTATTTTATGTTATGGCGATTCTAATACCTGGGGATTTGTACCCGGTTCAATCAATTTTGAAACCATGTATATGGAACGATATCCTCGCGATAAACGTTGGACAGGAATTTTACAAAATTTATTAGGCAATAATTATTATATAATAGAAGAAGGCCTAAACGGCCGCACAACGAATGTTGATTACAAAGAATTATCTGGACGTAACGGCAAAACATTTTTACTGCCTAGTTTATATACTCACTCTCCCTTAGATTTAGTCATACTCATGCTGGGACTTAATGACTTAAAAAAAGAATTCAACAGATCAAACCAAGACATTAATCAGGGCATGAGCGAGTTAATTGAAATTATCATACAATCAAAATACGGACATGATATGCAGTTACCGCCAAAGATTTTATTAGTGAGTTCACCTGTACTGGTTAATGAAACTTATAGTGATGATATGTTTTCTGGTGCAATTGTTAGAGCTCGACAATTTGCTGCAGATTTTAAAAAAATTGCCGACAACTATCACTGTCATTTTCTCGATGCCGCACCGCATATTCAATTAAGTCAAATCGACGGCCTTCATTTTGATGAGAAAGCACATCAAATTTTTGCTGAGTTGTTATCTGCTGAAATAAAAAAATTCTCATTCAGTTGTAGGGTGGATTAGGCGCACCGCGCCGTAATCCACCAGCTAGAACAGTCTGCTATTTGGTGGATTACGCGCCGGAGGCGCTAATCCACCCTACATATCTGATCAAAAATAAATTCAAAAATTATTTTTGACTGGGCAGCCTTCTCCACGCCCAATGCAAAACAAATAAATAAAATATAAATAAAATAATAAATGTTATAAATAAAATCATTTCAGATAGATTAAATTTTGCGCCCAGTATGCCAATTAATCCCAATATTGCTGACAATAGGCTGATGATGACGGCCACCTGAAGCGATGAAAATCCATGTTCTAATAAACAATGGTGAAGATGTCCGCGGTCAGCTTTGAATGGCGAAAAACCTCGCGTGAGTCTTCTCACAATAACACTGCTGATATCCCATAGAGGAATGGCCATAATGTATAAAAATACAACGGGTTCTGCAGCTTTGTGCAGCGCTTGTGATAACTCTATACAAAACCAGGCCAACATAAACCCCAGCCACATACTGCCGCTATCACCCATAAAAACACTGGGTTTTTGGCGCCAGGGAAAATTAAAGCATAAGAAAGCCAGTAAAACTGTTATCACCAAATAAATCAATTGACCAGTCACTGCCAGATGAGCATGATGCGAGAGCCAGGCAAGATAAAAAAACTCAACAAATGCCACAGAACCCGCTAGTCCATCGGCGCCATCCGTCATGTTTACTGCGTTGATGATCGTCACCACAGCAAGCACAGTGATGGGAAAAGCAAAAAATCCTGATTTGATTTCACCCAGTGAAAATAAATTGCCAAAAGATTCCAAGCTAACATTTCCCCACCAGACCATGAGGATACCCACAAAAATTTGTATGAATAATCGAGAACGCGGAGTTAGCTCATGAAAATCATCCAATAAACCTGTCACAACTAATAATCCGCTGCCTGCGATGAGACAACGATAAGTGCTTAAAGACACATCCAATGTTAATAACGCAAAAGAAAATCCCAAAAACATTGCGATTCCGCCAATCAGCGGAATATTGCCTTCATGGAGTTTTCGCCCTCCCGGCGCATCAACCAAACCCAAACGCATAGCCAATGGCTTCAGCAATATGATACTGATCAGCGCAATGCTGAAAGCAATAAAATATGGAAAAAATATTGGCATCATATTCTTGGCAAACCAGTCAGTCATCAATAGTGGTGATCATCTCATTATGCCATAAAATAGCAAAGACAAGGCAATGCCTTGTCTTTGCAGATGTTCTACTCTAAAGCCAAATGACTGCGATTAGCATCAATGATTTTCTCACTGATACCTTTGACATTTTTCAAATCATCAACTGATTTAAAAGGTCCATGCTGAGTGCGATAAGCCACTATCTCTTCAGCACGTTTTTTACCAATCCCTTTGATGTGGGCATCAACAATCGTGCGAGCATCAGCAGTATTGATATTGACAGTCTTTTCTACAGCTGCTGTTTTATGCACAGCCTGTGTCTCAGACACAGCAGTTTCAGCAGGATTTGCAGCAAAGACAGGAAGGGAAAAAGAAAATACAGCTAGGATAAAAGCAATACAACATAAAAAATGTTTCATTATGACGTCTCCTGACAGTAAGTTGAGATTATTGAACAAATTTACAGCGTTCAAATTATGGCATGAAGTTTTAGCTGTATGCAAGCTTTTGATCTGATCCCGCTTAATTTTTAAAAAAAGGGCCGTAAATATAACACCACCCATTGCCCTTTCCTACCAAAACGCCCTATTATTGAGATATTAAATTTAAAGGCTAAACTCATGTCTACGCTTAACCAATCGATTATTTTTGAGCAACCCGTGAACGAATTGGTTCGGGTTTGCCTGAGGGTTGAGCATTTACTGGCTATGGTACAGCAAGGCTTGCGTGGTCAAAGCATGTTTGATACCCGTGCGACGATATCAGCCCTGGCTGAGCTGCTTTCGTTAACAGATAGACTGGATTTACGCGGAAAGTTTACCAAAGAATTTATTCGACAACAGGCGAATTTGCAGCGATTTATCAATGATGAACATATTGATCAAACCAGGCTTCAGGATGCGCTTTCAGAATTAACCAAAGTGATTCAAATATTACAAAGCCACAATGGTAAATTTGCCGTGAATTTACGCGACAATGAATTTCTGACCAGTATCAGGCAGCATATGTCGATAGCTGGAGGCGCACTCAGTTTTGATACGCCAGGTTTTTATTACTGGCTGCAATCCCCTGTGAAAGAAAGACATGGACAGATTATTAGCTGGCTTGCTGAATCCGAAGATTTATTTCAAATCACCTCCTTTCTGCTACGTCTTATCAGACAAAGCGGGCGTCCTGTTTTACATACCGCGCACGCGGGATATTTTCAAACCAGTCTGGATCCACAACTAGCCTGCCAACTGATTCGTGTCGCGGTCCCGCATACTTTGCCGATCTACCCTGAGATCAGTGTGGGGCGTCATGGCGTAAATATACGATTTTATCACCCAACAGTAAAAGAACGTGCTGTGATTTATGAGAAAGATGTTCCCTTCCGCTTAAGTTGCTGCGTAATATGATATAAGGAGCTTTAGATATGTTTGATCCCAAATTTTTTGATGATCTGTCCAAACGCCTGGCTGACAGTATTCCTGACAGCGTCAAATCTGTCCGTTCAGATATGGAAAAGCATTTTCATACGATATTACAAAGCATGTTTTCCAGACTGGATTTGATTACTCGTGAAGAGTTTGATATCCAGGCTTTAGTCTTATCCAAGACACGCGCAAAGCTTGAAAAGTTAGAGCAAAAAATCGAAGCGCTTGAGAAGAAAAAATTAAAAAAATTGTAATCCCTTATTAGGGTTAGACTTATCACTACTAATTGGCTCTTTCTGAGAAAACATCACGCCAGGATATTGACCACTATTGGGAACAAATTCTTTTGAGTTCAGTTTTAATCTAACTAAAAGTGAGTAATTCCAATTAGGATATTTTTTTAGTTTTTCTACAATGCGGTACTCTTTGAGTTTTTTTGTAAATACAGTTGAGAAAGCATCCTCTTTTTTTAACTCAGAATTCAGTTTTGCAAAAAATTGATCAGGATTGGGAATTTTGCCGCCCCAATTTTGCATTATTTTTTTTAGATCTTCCGAAAGCTTCAATCCATACACCTCATATTTGATAAGAAGCAACATAACTTTTGGATTATTTTCTATCTGCTTATCAAAATCATCAATATGATAAATATCGCTATTTAGACAAACATATCCTTTATCCGTATCTCCATAAAAATTTCCTAAATCATCCATTAAAAATCCACAAATTAATAAATCAGGCTTAAATCCAACAAACAGATCTTCTTTACTTTGACAAATTGTGATATCTATTTTTATATTATCTATTATACCCGTATAAAGCCCTTCCACATATATACTTTTTTTAAACCCTGCCATTTGCAGATTTTTTAAATTTTCACCACTAGTTACTATTCGAATATCAACATCCGATTTTAATGGTATATTCCATTTAGGCTTTAATAATTTTGTTACTCTACTTCCAAAAACCAATATAGGATTAGCTATATCCGTTACATTTTTACTGCGCAAAAATTTAAAAACATTTCTTATTGTAATAAGATTGATATCATTATCATTTAATTTACAAGGTGATGCAACTTTTCCAATTTGATTAAGTTGCTTGTTTTTTTTAGGCTTAGGTTCTGGTTTATATACAGGTAAAGGATTATATACAACATCAAATCTCAATGGTTCAGGTCTTAATAGATCTGGTTTTTCTACCTCATTAGGGTTCAGATTTTTTTTATCTTTACCATAGGTTTTTTTTATTTTTAATGGGGCAGTATTATTATCTTTTTGTTTTTTATTTTTTTTTGTTATATTTCTTTTACCATCTATTTTATTGACATCTTGGGCACTAGTTTCAATGGACACCACCTCAGTCAGAGGGACTTTAGGCTCTGTTATTGCTTGACAATTAGGGAGAAATGGTTCTTTATGTATTTTGGAAAAATCTATTTCTCTTACTTTGTGACTTCTGGAGTTTTCAGGTTTTTTTCTTGCTATAATAAAAAACAAAAAAAGCATTCCAAAAAGTCCAATAAAACTGCTGATAATCCCAACATCAGCAGCAAGATTACTTTCAAAGCTTATTTGTTTTTCTGCACTCATATTTATTGCACTCTCTATTTTATCTAAGATTTAACATAATATTTGAAGAATCATAACAAACCAAACCTTAAGGTTTTATTAAGGACGGCTCTAAAAATCGGCATTTTTTCTGCAGGGGACAAAATTTTAAAATTAGCTGTCTTTTCACCTCTCCAGAGGGGGCTTTGTTGAATAATTACCCACTTGCGCCCCCTTTTCTTTGAAAAGGGGGCAGCCGAGCGTAGCGAGGCGGGGGATTGATGCCTAAAATCCCCCCGCCCCCTTCGGCGTCGACCCCCTTTGCACGCAAAGGGGGTGTTCAGGTGATTTATTCGACAAAGCCCCGATGCGAGAGGTGAAAAGACTCTCACTATCAGTGTGAAATAAGCTTTTGTCCCCTGCAGAGGAAAAAATCAATTTCTAGAAGTGCTCTTAATATTTCCTTAAGGTTGGTTTGATATAATGATCTCAAGAAATTATCAAATTATTAAATTTTTAAAAATGAGGTGCCATATGAGCCAGGAACAGAAAGTTAACAAAGAACTGCTAGCTGAACGAATGAAAGCGTTACCGGAAGGAATGACTGAGCGACTGAAAAGAAAGAATCGGCCAAAAAAGAAAGTGCTGCCGATTGTTACTGTTAAAGAAGATGGGACAGTTGTTTTTAACCACGCTTCCACAGATGCAAGACGTTTTGAAGGCTGTATTAAAGAGGAACATAAAGCAGCAGTACTAGACAGATCCAATAAAAAGTTCTATGGCCCTTCTACTAAAATGGGTACAGGCGCTCTTATGAGTACCGCTTATAATTTAAGTCATATGAAAGCAACAGCAGAAGACGTTGTGAAAACAGAAAGAGGCGCATGCCACACTTTTGCTCAGTTAGGCGCTTATCATCTTTTACAGGAAATATTAGAGGGCAAACTTCCCCCTACAACTTCGATTAAAGTAGTCAGCTTCAAAGATGGTTTGGGTTCTCATACTTTTCTTTTGGTCGATTATAAAAATGATGATCTTGATGTGATGAAAGATGAAAATAAAGAGAGTTGGTTTAGTTGTCTGATCGTAGATCTTTGGGCTGTAGCGATGGGACATCATGAGACCAATGGCGTATTTAATATATACAAAGGAACAAATGCCTACCCTTATCTTGGCATGCTAACGAACCTGGAATTGGTATATGATTCTGCAAAAGATAAAGAATTTCAATCAGCATTAAAAAAAGCTGGCTTGGTTGCCTCACATACCGGCAGCACATCACCTCAACCAGTATCGCCTCCTGTTTCTGTTGGAAATCAACGCACTCAAACTTCACAGTCCAGGCCTCAACAAGAAGCTGGTCCTGTTGCTGCAAGCAACAGCAATAGATCACCTCAGCCTGCCGCTTCTGTTGGGAATCCAGGTATACAAACTTTACATTCAGCGTCATCTCTTCAAAATCAGATCCGGACTCAGGCTGCACCTGCAGCGCCTAAAGCATTTACTCTGAAAAAAAATGATGCCATTGAATTTCTCCAACTTTGCTATAATTTAGAAACAAAAAAAATGACGAGCAATATTCCTCTTGATTATTTTAATAAAAAGAAAAAATTATTGGGTGTCATTCTCATGGAACTTAAAAATAAAATTCTTGATGCAGATGAAACAGATGATCAGGCGCTTATTCAGGATTATGTTTTGAGAGCCATTGATATTTTAGTTACACCCAGATCCAAAATTACTAAAAAAGTGGAGGACACAGAAAAAAAATGTAATATATATTCCTGGAGCGCCTCTTCTAAGCTTAAACAGGATTCTCTATTATTTGATGATTTACTGACTATTCTTAATCATAATGAAAAGTCAGACCCTATTAGAACCCTGTTAGCATCTCAATATTTGAACAAGCATAATGATAATAGCTATTTTGGCCAAGATACAACAAATTGGAAAACAATTAAATCAAAGCTCAGCGACTCAAGATCAACAAGAACCAATATGATCATGGATACAAAAAAATACTCGAATGCTGCCAGCTATACAACAATGCTGAAAGGAGTTAATAAAGACATCAACGATGAGGAGAAACAATATGATCAAAAAAATGATCCTTCAAAAAAGAAAAAAAATACCTCTAGCTATAAAGAAAATAAGCGTCAATTTTTTGCCTTAACTAAAACATTCTTTGCTGACGCAAAAAGATTTGCTTCCAGCTCAGAAAAACCTGGCGCTACCGTGAGAACTTCAAGATAAAAATAGAGGAAATGGGTTAGACTGATACACAACTGGCAATTTTTCATTAATCATTTTATGATAGATACTCTCATCTAATGAATTTAAGGAAATATAATTATGTCTCTTGCCATTGTGTTAAGCCGTGCCGCGTTGGGGATTCACGCTCCGCTCGTCACTGTTGAAGCCCATTTATCCAACGGTCTGCCGTCTTTTATGATGGTAGGATTACCTGAGACAGCTGTTAAGGAAAGCAAAGATCGCGTCAGAAGCGCGATTATCAACAGCGGTTTTAGATTTCATTCGCGGCGCATTACCGTTAATCTTGGTCCCGCGGAATTGCCTAAAGAAGGCGGTCGGTATGATCTGCCCATTGCTTTAGGCATTCTCGCTGCTTCTGATCAAATTCCATCAGATGAGTTACATCAATATGAATTTGCAGGTGAATTAGCTTTATCAGGCAAACTCTGCCCTACCCCAGGCATATTACCCTTCGCGCTTCAAACTCGACGAGATAAAAGAAAATTAATTATACCCAAAGCCAATGCAGATGAGGCTTTACTCTCAGGTGATATTGAAGTCTATCCTGCAGACAGCTTATCAGATATTTGTGCACATCTTTGCGGCGGAAATGTCTTAGAACGATATCAAAAACCTATGAATATGATTGAAGAAGAAAATAATAATAATATTTATCTTGAAAATTATATAGATCTCAGTGACATTAGAGGCCAACTTCATGCGAGACGCGCATTGGAAGTTGCAGCAGCTGGCGGTCACAGTTTGATGATGATTGGTCCCCCAGGGACTGGAAAAACCATGTTTGCCAGTCGAATACCAACAATATTACCCGAACTGACCTATGAAGAAGCATTAGAAGTGGCTGCGGTATTATCGATCAGTCAAAAAGGTTTTCATGCAACTGACTGGAAAAAAAGACCGTTTAGAAATCCGCATCATACAGCATCGACTGTCGCATTGGTTGGGGGCGGAAGACCGCCCAAACCCGGCGAAATTTCATTGGCCCATCATGGCGTATTATTCTTAGATGAATTACCTGAATTCAGCCGTCATGTCTTGGAAGCCTTGCGAGAGCCATTGGAATCAGGAACTATCACAATTTCACGAGCAGCGCGCCAGGCAGAATTCCCCGCGCGGTTTCAATTTATTGTCGCCATGAATCCATGCCCCTGCGGATATCTGACAGATTCTGGCAAGCGCTGCAAATGCAGCGAAGAGCAAATTTCGAGATATAGACGCCGCCTCTCAGGTCCCTTGTTAGACCGCATCGACATGCACATCGAAGTACCTAATTTGCCCAAGGGATTATTAACCCAAACAGAAAGCTTTCCTGCAGAAAATAGCGCCATAGTCCGCGCGCGCGTCAATCAGGCACGCGAAAAACAACTCGACAGACAGAAAACCATCAATGCTTATCTCGCGGGTAAAACATTGGAAAAATATACAAATCTATCTAAATCACATCGTGAATTTCTCGAAAACGCTATACAGAAACTTAATCTTTCAGCCCGGGCTTATCATAGAATTTTACGCGTTTCCAGAACCATTGCAGATTTAGACAAAAGTGAAAATATTGAAATAACCCATCTTTCTGAGGCTTTATCATATAGAAGATTGGAAAAGGAGGCTTAAATGATATATACTATGATATGTATTATATTGAAGAGATTAACCGCAATGACTCAGATTGCAAAAGTATTTACCAATGGACGAAGCCAGGCTGTGCGCTTACCTGCCGCCTACCGCTTCAAAGAAAAGGAAGTCTTTATTCGCCAGGATCCAGAAACTGGCGATGTTATCTTGTCACGGAAACCTGCATCATGGGATGAATTTTTCGCCATACTCAAAGAGGCTGATGTGCCTGATGATTTTTTAGGTCCAAAAGAACGCAATCAAGGTGTTCATCATCGTGACCCTTTTGAGGACTGGAAAGAATGAAACGTTATATATTAGATACAAACATGGTGAGTTATCTCATTAAAAAAAACCCCAATGTTGCCAGGCACATAGCAGATGTACCCATAACTTCACTTTGTGTTTCGTCAATCACAGAAGGCGAACTATTGTTTGGCCTATCAAAGCATCCAAATGCAAAATTGCTTCATAGAGTTATTCGCGAATTTTTATTGCGTACTGATGTTTTACCTTGGGACAGTAGTGTTGCTGAATGCTATGGACACTTGCGAGCTAACATGGAACGCCAAGGCAAAATTCTAGCGCCTCTTGATATGTTAATTGCCGCACATGCTTTGGAAACTGATTCAATACTTGTGACAAACGACAAAGCTTTCAAGAAAGTATCTGGCTTGATGCTCGAAGATTGGACTTGAATCCAGAAGAAAAGCAAGCAACCTGAATGAGGCGCTTACACTTCTAACTCACCAACTGATTCAACGAGAATATAGGCAATAATACAGCCAATACGATAAATAATATAATACCTCCCATGGACAAAATTAACATGGGCTCGAAAAGCGTTAAGCCAATTTCTATAGCTGCTGTGATTTCCTGGTCTTGATAATCTGCCATTCTTAATAACATGGCTTCAAGTTGACCGCTGTTTTCGCCGCTGGCGACAAGATGCACACTCATCGGACTGAAAAATTTTGTCTGCTTTAAAGCATAATGCATTGGCGTACCTTCACGGACACGCTGCGCTGCTGTTTGTATAGCTTCTCTGATGGATAAATTACTGACAACATCTACAGCAATCCGCATTGCCTCTAACACAGACACACCAGCAGCGCTGAGAGTACCCAAAGTCCGGGCAAATTGAGCAGTGTTGCTCAAACGTATCATTTTACCAATCACAGGAATTTTCAATAAAAAACGATGCCAGGCTGATTTCATACGTGGATAACGCAATGATCTATTGAATAAAACTACCAGAATAACAATGCCCAATAACAACCAACCACCATAATGCGAAACAAAGCTATTAATTTGTAATAAAATCTGTGTCGCTGTGGGCAAATCCTGTCCACTGTCTTTAAATATCCCCGTAATTTTAGGAACGACGTAGCTTAATAGAAAAGCAATAATACTAAACGCGACCAAGAGCATGATGACAGGATAGATTAATGCTTGCTGGACTTTTTGCTGAATTTGCTGGCGCTTTTCTGTGTAATCCGCAAGACGGAGCAATACCTGATCCAAATGTCCCGTTTGCTCACCTGCTGCGACTGAAGCACGATATAACGCTGAAAACATATCCGGAAAACTGCCTAAAGACACGGCCAAAGAATGGCCTTCTAATATTTTTGCATGCACGGCAGAAATAATTTTTTTGACATTATTTTTCTCAGTTTGCTCTGCCACAGCACGAATTGCTTCTTCGATAGGCATGCTGCTCGATACCAGTGTTGCCAGCTGGCGGGTAAATAGCGTCAGATCAGCGCTACTCAAGCGTCTTCTGAAAAAATAACTTAATCTATCTTTCCAGGAAGAAGTCTCGCCCATAATTTCGCTTTCAGCGATTTCTGTGACCTCAACAGGGATCAATCCTGTTTCGCGCAACTTTTGTCTCACTGCGCGCGGGGCATCACCTTGCATGATGCCCTTTTGACGACGACCTGACGCATCCAGTGCGATATATTCAAATGCACCCATGATTAAGGATTAGGCGTCGATCGAACATGTGTGGCTTCAATTTCCAGCGCACGAATTGCCAATGGGTAGCCTTTTGAAGCCGCTTTATTGATCCAATACTGACCTTTTGCCTGGTCTTCTACTACGCCTTTGCCATAATAGTATGAGTATCCAACGGCATATTGCGCTTCCGTGTTACCCTCTTGCGCCAGTGGCAATAATAATTTAAAAGACTCATCATAATGCTGAAGCTCAAAAGCCTTTTGACCTTGCTGTAGCTGCATTTGACTGCTCATACACCCAGCAAGACAAAACAAAACCAGAGAAACACCTAATATTTTGAGCAAGACAGACAATAATTTAGCCATAAATCATAAACTCCATGTGTCAATCCAGGTAAAAATTGGGAATATAGATTTGCAATTATGGCACTTTTGTTAGAATATTCAATGTTAGTTTATTTTATATTTGATTTTATCGGATTATTGAAGGGAGAAGCACATGTCAAACGAGAAACAGCCGGAAAATCCAGAATTAAAACAGGAAGTCACATTGGAAGCTGATGCAAAAGACGTTGAGGCCAATAAAATTTATGCCGTATTGGCTTATATTGGTATTTTATTTCTGATTCCTCTCATCGCTGCTAAAACTTCGCCATTTGCAAAATTTCATACTAACCAAGGCTTTGTATTATTTTTATGCTGGATTGGCATTGGAATGATTGGATGGATTCCTATCCTTGGATGGTTTATTGCTATTTTTGGCAGTTTAGCGCTTTTTGTTTTTTCGATCATGGGCATCATCCACGCACTCCAGGGCAAAATGACAAGATTGCCGCTGATAGGTCAGTTTGAAATCTATAAATAACTGCAGGGGCATCCCTTGTGGATGCCCTTTTTGGCATGCACATCAATCATGCAACACACGATAAATATTCTCAGCCAAAGCCAAGTTAATGCCCTTAACTTGTTGAAGCTGTTCTATACTGGCATTTTTGATTTCTTGAAGTCCACCTAATTGCTGTAATAATTCACGGCGGCGTTTGGCGCCAATGCCTGGAATCGTTTCCAATACAGAAGTCAGTCTGGTTTTGGCGCGTTTTTTTCGATGAGATTGGATTGCAAATCGATGCGCTTCATCCCGAATATATTGTATTAAATGCAAAGCTTCTGAGTCTGGCGTAATATCCAAACATCCAGACTGTCCTGATACAAATAATTGTTCTAGTCCTGGCTTTCGGGTTGGACCTTTTGATATAGCCACTAATTTTATATCCGGAATATTTAATTTGGCACACACTTTTTCAGCTTGTTTCAACTGCCCTTTTCCGCCATCTATAAATATAATATCTGGGAGTATTCTTTGTTTAAGAAAATATCGCTCTATGACTTGATACATTGCTGCATAATCATCATTTTTTTGAATATTTTGTATATTATAATATCTATAAGCTTTTTTAAGTGGCCCCGATTGATTAAACACTACGCAGGATGCAACAGTAGCTTCGCCTGATGTATGGCTAATATCAAAACAAATCATCAAATTAGGCAATAGAGGTAAATTTAATAGCTGCTGTAATTTTTCTAAGCGATGAAGATAATGCTGATTAATAGCCAATTTGGCTTTAAGCGCTTCCAGGCCTGTTTTTTCAGCCATTTTGATCCATTGTAATTTCTCGCCTTGCTTTGCTTGTATCATTTTAATTTTTAAGGCTTTTTCTATCCAGATATGATCTGCTAATTTTTCTTTAGTAATGATAATTTTAGCTTCTTGATGATTATCTAAATAATACTGGGGTATAAATGCTGACAATATTTCTACGGGTGTACTGTCAAATGGCATTTCAGGATAAAATATCTTATTGCCAGACATATTGCCATCTCGAATCATCAGCAACTCTACTGCTGTCATGCCCTGTTGTATGATCACCGCAAAAATGTCAATATTACCTTTTTGTTTTGTGACTATTTGATGTGTCTGAATATGTCTAAGATGTGATATCTGATCTCGCAAACTCGCCGCTAATTCATATTGCTGATGCTGCGATGCTGTTTCCATTCGTGAAATTAAATGCGAAATCACTTCCTGATTTTTGCCCATCAATAATAATCTGGCATTTTTAATATCTTCATGATAATTTTCTCTGGAAATGAAACCAACACACGGTGCCGTACACTTATTCAATTGATATAATAAACAGGGTCGAGAACGATTTTTGAAAAAATCATCATGGCATGTTCTTAATTTAAATATTTTCTGCATGAATTTCAGTGTTTCGCGCACTGCTAGGCCACTGGGATATGGACCAAAAATTTCGTCTCTACGATGATGATGATTTTTATTTTTATGCGTTGGGCTTTCTCGCCTAAATGCCAATCTGGGATATTCATGGTGAGACAAGATAATATACGGGTATGATTTATCATCGCGTAATAAAATATTATATCTGGGATGATATTTTTTGATGAGCTGATTTTCCAGCAATAAAGCCTCGTTTTCATTATGTGTGACAATAACATCTATATGATGAATTTGTGAAACGAGAGACGCAATACGCGTATTTGTGAGTGTCTTCTGGAAATAACTGGCTACGCGTTTTTTAAGATTGCGAGCTTTGCCAATATAAAGCACTTTCCCTTCCAGATTGAACATCTGGTAAACACCTGGCGCATCTGTCAGTGAAGATAAAAATTCTCGAGCCTGAAAAGAAAAATCAGCGATAAAATTATTCTCCCAACTCTTCTATCTTGCGCTTATCAATATCGACCAGCTGATGCCGAATAGCAATATGCGTCAATTCCACGTCTGTTCTTACGCCCAATTTTCGATACAATCTATATCTATACGTATTAATTGTCTTGGAAGTCACCATGAGTTTTTCAGAGACCTGCTGAACTGTCATGCCATTACCCAACATCACCAGGATTTGCATTTCACGATCAGAAAGCCCGCTGATCTGTGTCGGCGTTTCTTTACCCTCTTCTCCCTGCGTAACACTTCGAATTGCAAGATCTTGTGCAATTTTAGCGCTGACATAACGACTACCGCGAGACACACGGCGAATCGCATCAATCAATTCTTCTGACGTGCAATCTTTAGCTAAAAATCCTGCGGCGCCTGTTTGAATTAATTTTGTCGGATAAGGATCTTCATCATACGATGTCACTGCGATAACACGCACATCAGGGAAAGAATGCAACATGCGGCGCGTGGTCTCCAATCCGCCAATTCCTGGCATTTTAATGTCCATCAGAACAATATCAGGCTTTTTTTCACGGACCATCTTCAACGCAATTTCACCGCTTGCCGCTTCTCCGACAACAGAAATATCCGGCTCACAATTCAGCAAAGCTCTTAGCCCGGTACGCACAAGGGCATGATCGTCGACCAGCAGTACAGTGATATTTTTTGTCATCAGTCCAAAGGCTCCTTTGTGTTTTGGAATTAAGAATAATTTGTTGGCGGAGAGGCAGGGATTCGAACCCTGGAAGGGGGGTTACCCCTTAACGGTTTTCAAGACCGCCGCTTTCAACCGCTCAGCCACCTCTCCAACAAATTTAAGAATATACTAAATTTAAATCCGAGAATACCTGAAATGTGTTATTATTGCCATATATTACCTTATTTTTTAAAGAGGAGTTTTAGGTATGAGCATCAATATGAATCAGGAAACCACTGTTATTCGTTCAGGCGAATATTCGTCAGTACTGGAAACCAATAAAGTACTGCGAAATACTTATGGACTACTATCCTTAACCTTGCTATTTAGTGCATTGGTTGCGGGTTTTGTCATGACAACCCAGGCAACACCGCTTAATCCCATTTTTACCTTGATAGGCTATTTTGGCTTGCTGTTTTTAACAAGCAGATTACGTAATAGCGCCTGGGGCATACTGTCAGTTTTTGCTTTAACCGGTTTTATGGGTTATACCCTGGGACCTATCGTCAATGTATACATCCATAATTTTGCTAATGGCCCCCAACTCGTTTTCACCGCATTGGCAGGCACAGGACTGATTTTTGTGGCCTTATCTGGTTATGCACTGATCAGCAAAAAAGATTTTAGCTTTATGACAGGCTTTGTAATGACAGGCTTGATTGTTGCGTTTCTGGCCAGTCTGGCAGGTTTATTTTTTCACACGCCTATGCTGATGCTGGCGGTTTCTGCTGCTTTTGTGATGCTGTCTTCAGCTGTTATTTTGATTCAAACCAGCCAGATAATTCATGGCGGTGAAACCAATTATATTATGGCGACAGTAACGCTATATGTTTCGCTGTTTAATATTTTTATCAGTCTTTTACAGATTCTAGGCTTTGTCTCAAATCGTGACTAATTCTACATCTTATAAATTTATTCTCAGTATCTACAGCGCGCCGTCTCAGCCTGGCGCGCTGTCAGGATTTCACTTTGCCAAAACAGCGCTTTCTGTGGGCCATGAAATTTCACAGATTTTTTTTTATCAAGACGGCGTTTTAAATG
>Ga0207080_1041_pt1 | contig 24084 bp, 22 predicted proteins | sample Alteio_BWMinHeat_58_FD_153532 | JGI IMG/M metagenome (GOLD analysis project Ga0207080, IMG submission 153532) | Enriched cells from forest soil in Barre Woods Harvard Forest LTER site, Petersham, Massachusetts, United States -... | ecosystem: Environmental > Terrestrial > Soil > Temperate forest >...
AGTAATCTATTCTGTTTACGAGAATGACTTTGAAGGTAAGCTAAATCCGGATTTTGCGAATAAAGCGGTTATGACCGACATGACCGAAAAACACACCGAAGTTTATAAACCTGGCACCAATTCATCCTTACACACCGGCGCTATTCAATACGCCGATGGAATAGTTTTGGGCAGCGAAAACATAGACGATGAAGTGTTAAATAATGTTAAAAACAGCCATAAATCCGTTTTAGAGTTTAATTCCACCTCTGATTTCGAAAATTATTACAATTTTTACGACGAAATTACCAATGAAGAATTGGTACATGTTGCATAAGCTTTGAGATCAGATATGAAATTTTTCCGGTTAGACTTATTAACCCTGTTGATAAGTCTTTTTATTTTAAATGGATGCAAAAACGAGGGCACGGTGGGATTGGGTATCAACTCATCTACGCAACTAACTGGTTCTTTAATAGATACTGCTACAGTTGTCGTAAATACGCTTGCTGATGTAGGCTTTAATCCCACTACCGGAACGCCAACGGACTCGATAGTAACATCCGGACTTACCAAAACCCCCCTGGGTTATTTCCAGGACCCGGTATTGGGCACCACCGAATCTAATATAGCTGTTGCGCTTAACCTGCCGGGGCTGACAGCTTATACACTTCCGACGGGTACCATTGTTATCGATTCGGCAGTGCTGGCATTAAAATATGCCGACGGGTTTTATGGTGATTCACTTACTTCTAAATTTAAGGTAAATGTATATCAGCTAAAAACAAGGCCGCTTAACAAAGCTTACTATAATACAACCGTATGGCCTTATGATAACACTAACCTTTTAGGCACACGTTCATTCTTTGCGCATACACATGACAGCATAAAAATCTACAATATCATTAGTGGCGCACCGGATACCCTGGTAAAAGTTGCCCCGCAGTTAAGGATTCCTATTAACAAGAATTTTATTAATCAAATCCTTTTTACCGCCAGCAGCGAGCAATTGGCCTCAAATACGGTTTTTCTGAACAATGTAAAGGGCTTGTACCTAACCATGGATAAGTCAGGAATGCAGGGTGCAGGCGGCACTTTTATGTTTAACCTTACCGACTCGTTAAATGTTTATTACCGCACCATCAACGGTACAACAATTGATACAGCTTCGGTGTCATTGCCGCTATCAACAAGCAGTCATGCAGCCCAAGTTAAGCAAACACCATCTAATGCCGTTTTAACCGAGCTGGCTAACGCCAATACGGGGGCCAGGAACGTGATTTATTTACAGGGCCTTGCTGGTCTTAAAGCAAAAATCAGTTTCCCTTACCTCAAAAATATACTGACCGCTGTGGGCAGCCGGATCGTGATAAACAGGGCCGAGCTGGTGGTTACACCGATGCCGGGCAGCACCATTCCTTTTGTTGCGCAACCCAAATTAACCCTGTACCAGTACGACATAACCCATACACCCGAAGAGCTGCAGGATGCTGCAGGCAGCGATCCCCGCTCAGGTGGTATCAGTACCTTTGGCGGGTATTACAACCAGGCGCTCAGAAGCTACCATTTTGTAGTTACCGGTTATATACAGGACCTGATGGATGGTAAAACGGTTGATTATGGCACATATCTTGCCCCTGTCGACACCACAAATAAATCAACTGTCGATATTAACCCAACGCCGCAAACGGCCGGGCGTACCATCGCAATAGGTACAATAACTGACAAAGCCTCCCCGTATTATTCCTCACGGATAAAACTCAATATTATTTACACCAAATTAAATAAATAGAAAGAGGCCCTTAAACCGGGCCTTTTTTATTAATTTGAACTATTATTAGCGGTTTATGTTGTTAATGTCAGGCAGCTAATTATTTTTGTTTCTTTTTAAATTTAAAAACTTCTATTTATGTGTGGCATAGTTGGCTATATAGGTTACAGGGAGGCTTACCCCGTAGTTATCAAAGGGTTACATCGTTTAGAATATCGCGGATATGACAGTGCCGGGGTCGCTTTAATTGATAAAGATCTTAAAGTTTATAAAAAGGCAGGCAAAGTAAGTGACCTTGAAGCTTTTGTAAAAGATATCCCAAAAAAAGCCACAATTGGCATGGGTCACACCCGCTGGGCCACACATGGCGCTCCGAGTGACCGCAACTCGCACCCCCATTCTTCCGGCAACCGTAAATTGACCATCATCCACAACGGGATAATTGAGAACTACGCCACAATTAAGGAAGCTTTAATGGCCAAAGGGCACGTTTTTTTAAGTGATACCGATACCGAGGTTTTAATACACCTGGTTGAAGATATCCAACAGGAAACCCGTCTTGATCTCCGTGAAGCAGTGCGTGTTGCTTTGAATAAGGTGATAGGCGCATATGCTATTGTGATCATGAGCGCTGATGACCCTAATCAATTGATCGCCGCCCGTAAGGGTAGCCCTATGGTTATCGGCGTGGGCGTAGGCGAGTATTTTGTTGCTTCGGATGCGACGCCAATTGTAGAATACACCAAAAATGTGATCTACCTGAATGATAACGAAATCGCTTATATCCGTCGCGATGACCTGCTGATCAAAAATATCGACAATACGGTTCAAACCCCTTATATCCAGGAGCTTGACCTGAAACTGGAAATGCTTGAAAAAGGTGGTTACGACCATTTCATGCTGAAGGAAATATATGAGCAGCCCCGCTCCATCCGTGATTGTATGCGCGGCCGTATCTATCCGCAGCAAGGAAAAGTACAGTTGGGCGGTATTAAGGAATATGCTGAGAAGTTAAAGAACGTCGACCGTATTATAATAGTTGCCTGCGGCACCTCATGGCATGCAGGCCTGGTGGGCGAATACCTGATTGAAGAATATGCGCGCGTGCCGGTTGAAGTTGAATATGCATCAGAATTCAGATACCGTAACCCTATCATTACTGAAAAAGACCTGGTGATAGCCATATCACAATCCGGCGAAACCGCAGATACCATGGCCGCTATTGAACTGGCTAAGGAAAAAGGCGCAACGATATTTGGCGTTTGTAACGTGGTTGGGGCATCTATCCCCCGTACTACGGATGCAGGCGTTTACACCCACGCCGGCCCCGAAATTGGTGTGGCATCAACAAAGGCATTTACTGCCCAGGTTACCGTGCTTACGCTGATAGCATTTTATATAGCCCAGCAACGTGGTACAATCACGCAAAGCAAATTGATCGAATATTTAACCGAGTTAAATCAAATACCCGAACTCGTTGAAAAAGCGCTGCAATCAAACGACCATGTCAAAATGATCGCTGCTAAATTTAAAGATTCGACCAATTGCCTGTTCCTTGGCCGGGGCAGCTCGTTCCCGGTAGCGCTTGAAGGAGCATTAAAACTGAAGGAAATATCCTACATACACGCCGAAGGTTATCCTGCCGCCGAAATGAAGCACGGACCAATAGCATTGATTGACGATGAAATGCCCGTTATTTTTATTGCGACCAAAAACTCATCATACGAAAAGGTAGTTAGCAATATCCAGGAAGTAAAGGCGCGTGGCGGCCATGTTATAGCCATTGTATCCGAAGGTGATGTTGATGTAAAGGGAATGGCCGAATACGTTATTGAAATACCAGAAACCGCCGAAGCTTTTGTACCGCTGCTCGCCACAATACCTTTACAATTGTTGGCTTACCACATCGCTGTAATGCGGGGCTGCAATGTCGATCAACCCCGTAACCTGGCGAAATCGGTGACTGTAGAATAGAGTGAATAGTCAATGGTGAATAGTGAATGAATAAAGCCAACAGCAAGGGCTATTGGCTTTATTCATATTCGAGGGCAAAAACTCACTATTGACCATTCACCACTCACAACCTAAACCATAGCCGGCATTTGCTTCATTGTTTCGCTTAAATCAAGTTGAAGCCCCTTGGCTACTGCCATTCCAAGGTTAATATCAGCCCTGAACCAGTGACATAGCTGCCTGTTAACGATAATTTCCTTTTTCGGGCCGTCGATACCGCTCATGGCGCCAACTATATTTTCGATAAGGTGCTGTTTATGCTCCTCGTCCATCAGCCGGTATAGGTTACCGGGCTGAGTATAATGGTCATTTTCGCCTTCGGCATTCCGGTCGTACCAGTCTGCAACCGAAGTACCCAAATCCCACGCAGGCTCCTTATAGCTGTTATCCGCTTCTATATTATCAAAGCTGTTGGGGAAATAGTTTGGCGCTTTACCACCATTACCATCCACGCGCATGTGGCCGTCGCGCTCATAATTGCTAACCATATAAGGGCATTTATTCACGGGGATTTGCTCGTAGTTGGCGCCTAAGCGATAACGGTGCGCGTCGGGGTACGACAGGATGCGGCCCTGCAGCATTTTATCAGGCGAGTAGCTGATACCGTCAACCACGTGTGCCGGGGCAAAAGCAGATTGCTCTACATGGGCGAAATAGTTATCCGGATTTTCATTCAGTTCCATTACGCCCACATCTATCAACGGAAAATCGCCATGCGGCCACACTTTGGTCAGGTCGAAAGGGTTCCAGTGATAGGTTTTAGCCTGCTCTTCGGTCATTACCTGTATTTTGAGGTGCCATTTCGGGAAATCGCCGTTATCAATTGCTGCCACCAGGTCACGCTGGGCAAAATCCGGGTCTTTGCCTTTCATTTCAACAGCCTCGTCATTGGTAAAATTCCTGATGCCCTGGGCGGTTTTAAAGTGGAACTTCACCCAAACCCTTTCATTCTTCGCATTGATCATCGAAAAAGTATGGCTCCCAAAACCATCCATGTGGCGATAGCCGTATGGCGTTCCCCTGTCCGACATCAGGATAGTAACCTGGTGCAAACTTTCGGGATTTAACGACCAAAAGTCCCACATCATTGTGGCGCTTTTGCAATTGGTATAGGGGTCGCGTTTTTGGGTATGTATAAAATCGCTGAATTTCTTGGGGTCCTTCACAAAAAACACCGGCGTATTATTGCCCACCAGGTCCCAGTTGCCTTCTTCAGTATAAAATTTTATGGCAAATCCTCTCGGATCACGTTCTGTATCTGCTGAACCCTTTTCGCCACCTACAGTCGAAAAGCGCAAAAACACTTTGGTTTGCTTGCCAATGGTATTAAAAAGTTTGGCACGTGTATATTTTGATATATCATGAGTTACAGTAAATGTGCCATAGGCGCCGGAACCTTTGGCATGCACCACACGCTCAGGAATACGCTCGCGGTTAAAGTGCGCCATTTTCTCGTGCAGTATAAAATCTTGTAAAAGGATTGGGCCGCGGGGGCCTGCAGTCATCGTGTTTTCATTTTCAACATACGGTATTCCCGATGCCGTAGTTAGCTTCTTCTTGTTACTTTCCATGGTGTTTGTTTTTAATATATCAAACTTCTGCATAATTATTTAATAGAAAAAATCAATAATTATTATATTTGAATAGATTTAATCTATATGACCATTACCCAACTCGAGTACATTGTAGCTGTTGATACCTATCGCAGCTTTGTTATGGCGGCCGAAAGGTGCTTTGTGACCCAGCCAACTCTTAGCATGCAGGTGCAAAAGCTGGAAGATACGCTTGGCGTCAAGATTTTCGACCGTAGCAAGCAGCCTGTAACCCCAACCGAAATTGGTATAGAGATCATAGAGCAGGCGCGTATCTTATTGGCCGAAAGCGAAAAAATAAGGGAAATTATCACCGACAGGCAAAAAGAGCTATCCGGCGAACTCAAAGTGGGCATTATTCCTACAGTATCGCCATACATCCTGCCAAAGATCATTTCCGGTTTTGTACAGAAATATCCGCAGGTAAAATTGATTGTCTGGGAACAAACCACCGAAGATATTGTGCAGCAACTGAAGTTGGGTACTCTCGACTGCGGTATCTTGTCGACACCCTTGAACGAGGCTAATTTAACCGAGATACCTGTTTTTTATGAAAACTTTGTGGCTTACGCCTCCAAACACAGCAAGCTATCGAAAAAGAAAAGCATTACGCCGGAAGATATTGACATGGAGGAAATATGGATACTGAACGAGGGGCATTGCATGCGCGAACAGGTTCTGAATATCTGCCAGCGCCGTAAATCAACCAAGGGCTTTCTGCATTTCGAGTATAATACCGGCAGTGTAGAAACCCTGAAACGGATGGTCGATCAAAACAACGGCGCCACCATTTTACCCGAATTGGCTTTAGCCGAACTAACCGACAAGCAACTGGATAAGGTGCGTTATTTTAAAACCCCCGAACCCGCCCGGGAGGTGAGCATCGTGATCCAGAAAAACTTCCTGAAGCGTCGCATGATAGAGGCCCTTAAAAACGAGATACTCGAATTTGTGCCCAAACGCATGAAAACTAAAAAGAAAAAGGAAGTAATGGAAATATAAGGATTTCGGAAGTCGGAATGCCGAAGTCGGATTTATTTTTAACCAATTCCGAAATCGAAAATCCAAAATCCGAAATTAAGCAGAGGACTGAGCGGAAGGATACTCTATCACCACATCCTCGCTCACCACATGCCCGGTACAGGTCAATATCCATCCCTGCGCCAGGTCTCCATCTGTTAACACTTCGTTTGCTGACATCACCACCTTACCACTCTTGCATATCGCCGCACAGGTTGAGCAGGAGCCCACGCGGCAGCTATAGGGCAATTGCACCTTATTCTGTAGGGCCGCTTGTAGTATTGTTTGGTTTTCACCTGTCGCAATATCGTAAACCTCACCATTAAAATGAATTTTCACTTTCCCCGGCGGGTAATTGACCAGGTTGTGTGCAACAGCCACCGTCTCAATGACAAAATTTTCCTTGCGGATTCTCTCCGGATCAATCCCGATATAAATCAGCGTCAGCCTTACCATACGCATATAAGGGAACGGCCCGCAGATAAAAACCTCCGAATTATCCAGTCCGAATTGGATATGCCGTTTTACCAATTGTTCCGTCTTCAGGTTATTTAGCCTGTTAGCCTCGCTGCTTAACAAGTAAATGATTTTTAGCCTGTGTGGATGAGCAATCGCAAGCGCTTCCAGTTCCATTTTAAATAAAACGGAGGCATTCCTGCTGCTGTAAACCAGGGTCAATTTACTATCCCCTTTCCTGTTCAGGATATATTTTAGCTGTGATAAAACCGGTGTGATACCGCTGCCCGCGGCAAAAAAGAAGATATCTTTCTCAAACTGGAAATTATTAACCGTAAAGCGGCCGGCAGGTTCAACAGCATTCAATATATCACCAACTTTTAGTTTGGTGAGCATAAAGCGCGATATCTCGCCATTGGCCTGGCGTTTTACAGTGACCGCCAGCAAATCTTCATCAGGCGATGAACTCAGGGAGTATGACCGCCGGATTTCTTCTGTACGATGCGTAAATACCAGCGTAATAAACTGCCCGGCTTTATAAGCTATCCTTTTACCCGAAACTTCTTTCAAAAAGAAGGTTGCGGTATCCGGCAGCTCCCATTTTATGGCTTCAATCTTTAACTGGAGCATATTTTTAGTTAGTGAATTAGCGAAGGAGTGATTGAGTGAATAATTCACGCATTCGCTAACTCACTCATTCACTAATTGTTTTTGAGCACAATTTTACCAAATTGGGAACAATGTTCCATTTTATGCACCGCCTTATTTGCCTGTGCGAGCGGAAAAACCTCGTCAATTACCGGCACTATTTGGTGATGATTCACAAAATCAACCATTGCCTCAAAATCATCGGGCGAGCCCATAGTGGTGCCTAATAGCTGCAATTGTTTCCAGAATATCTTACGCCCGTTCAGCGCCGGTATATTCCCTGCCGTACCGCCAAAAAAAACAATCCGCGCACCAGGGTTAGCCAGGTCAAGCAGTTTATCGAAACCATTGCCCAAAGCGCTGTCGATGATAACATCAAACCCGCCCGCCATTAACTTCAATTGTTCGGCCCAATCCTGCGCCTTGTAATTTACCCCGGCAGCAGCGCCCATTTGCCGTGCCCGTTCAATTTTGTCTCCAGAGCCCGAGGTCACAAATGCCCGGCAACCTGCCGCAACCGCCCATTGTAATGTAAAAGTTCCCGTACCACCGCCAACGCCTGTTATCAGTACCTTATCGCCCTTTTTTGCTTTGCCTTTAGTAAAAAAAGCACGGAAGGTGGTCATTCCCGCTAAGGGTAATGCCGCAGCCTGTTCCCAACTTAAATGACCAGGTTTGGCATAAAGATATTCGGCTTTTACTTTCACATATTCTGCAAAAGTGCCGTCCTCCGGCAGGCCCAGTATACTAAAATCGCGGTTCTGGTATTCAGTATGATTACCCCAATCGTGGCAGGGGTTGATAATCACTTCTTTATTGAGCCAGGTTTTATCAACCCCGCTGCCTATTTCGGCAACGACCCCCGCACCATCCGACCCTAAAATAGCAGGATATTTTATCCCGGCGTACTTGCCTATGGTTATCCAGTAATCGCGACGGTTTAAGGCAGCTGCCTTAATTTGAACCAAAACTTCATCGGCCTGAAAAACAGGCTTTTCAACTTCTTTTAATACCAGCGGCCTATCCGCCGCTTCCAAAACAATGGCTTTCATAATAAAATTGATAACAACAAAAAACGGCAGAATGATTCATGTTCTGCCGTTAATCTGTTTTATTTCTTAATGATTAAGAAGTAGCTTTTGCATACAATTCAGCAACATGGCCCCAATTGATCACGCTCCAGATAGCTGCCAGGTAATCCGGGCGGCGGTTCTGGTATTTCAGATAATAAGCATGTTCCCAAACGTCGATACCTAATATCGGGGTGCCCTTTACTTCGGCAATATCCATCAGCGGGTTATCCTGATTGGGGGTTGAGCATACCGCCAGCTTTTTATCAGGGGTAACAATAAGCCATACCCAGCCTGAACCAAAACGTGTAGCACCGCCTTCTGACATCTTAGTTTTCAAATCAGCAAAAGACCCGAAAGTACTGGCTATTGCCGCGCCCAATGCGCCTGATGGTTCGCCGCCGCCGCTTGGTGAAAGCCAGGTCCAGAAAAGGCTATGGTTATAGTGCCCGCCACCATTGTTGCGAACCGCCATCGGAAATTTCGAAATGTTTTTGATAATATCATCAATACTGCTGTCCGCCTCAGGTTTGCCTTCAAGCGCCTTATTTAAATTGGTGACGTAAGCCTGGTGGTGTTTTCCATGGTGAATCTCCATTGTCATTTTATCAATGTGAGGTTCCAAAGCATCGGTAGCGTATGCCAATGCCGGTAGTGTAAATGCCATAATGAACTATTTTAAAAGGTTAAGAATCGTTGTTGGTACAAATATAAATGTATGAGGGTGACTTTTGTTCTAAATATTGTCAATTTTATTTGGCTGTTACAATTGTTTAAATAAATGACTATTCCGCTAAAATGATTGCCCATTTCATTGAAATAATTTTACAATTTTTGTATATCAATTAGCTTTATGTCCATGAAACGATTAACCCTGTTATTCACGGTCATAGCACTGGTTTTTGCCGGTACTTCCGCATTTGCGCAATTCACCCAAAAGGAAATGATAGCCGAATGGCAGCGCGCCAAAGATTACACCAAATCGTACCTGGATGCAATGCCTGAGGATGGATACAGCTACAAACCTACGCCCGAGATCCGGTCGTTTGCGCAGCAGATGCTTCACTTAGCCGATGCTAACTATCTTTTTGCCTCGTCGGCAAGCGGTAAGCCCAATGCGCTCGGCATCACCTTGCCTAAACATAATCTGATCGAGACCACATTTGCCCAAACAAAAGAAGCAACCACCAAAGCTGTAATGGACAGTTACGATTTTGTGATCAGCACACTGCAAAGTATGACGCCGGAACAATTGCAGGAAAATACAACATTTGGCAGCAGGGGTACTATCACGAGAGGAGGCTTATTCGCCAAGGGTTTTGAACACCAGACGCATCACCGCGGGCAGGCCACTATTTATCTTCGTTTGAAAGGGATAACCCCGCCGAATGAAAGATTATTTTAGCGTTTTTTCTTAAAGAATTCGCGCACCAATTCGGAGCATTCATTCTCGCGGATACCGCCCGTTATTACCGTTTTGGGATGCGTAATTTTCTGGTTCAACCGGCCAAAACCAAGCTTGGCATCATAAGCGCCAAAAACAATTTTACTTAGCTGAAACCAATAGCAGGCGCCTGCGCACATTACACAAGGTTCCATCGTAACATACAGCGTACAATCCTTCAAATATTTCCCGCTGAGGAAGTTGGCGGCAGCGGTAAGCGCCTGCATTTCAGCATGCGCCGATACGTCGGTAAGGCGTTCGGTAAGGTTATGCCCGCGGCCGATGATCTGCCCTTTGCACACCACCACCGCGCCAATTGGTATCTCGTCTTCCGCAAGGGCCAATTTAGCTTCCTTTATTGCCTCGGCCATAAAAAAATCATCGGGGGATATGGTTGGCTCATCGCCAAAATTATAGTAGCGCATTATATTAATTTACTGCCATTGGGCACTTTTTGTCCGACTGAAGTTAAAACAATATCACCGTTTTCATCCGCAAAACCCGTAACCAGGAACTCCGACATAAATGTAGCGATCTGTTTTTTAGGAAAATTGATCACACCTACAACCTGCCGCCCCATCAACTCTTCTTTGGTGTAATGTTTGGTGATCTGCGCACTCGACCATTTGATGCCAAACGGCCCAAAATCAACCCTGACTTTATAGGCTGGTTTGCGTGCTTCGGGGAAATCGGCAACTTCGAGTATCGTACCGACCCGTAGTTCTACCTTTTCAAAATCGTGCCAGGTGATGGTTTCCATGAAGCAAAGGTATGTTTTTTGTCATTCTGAGCGGGAGCGAAGAATCTAATATAAGCTATAGGTATTCAACAGGCTTAGTGCATAGATGCTTCACTATGTTCAGCATGACAAAAAGAAAGAAATCAAACGCTGATAATTCCTCTTTTGATAGCAAATATCACCAGGCCCACCAGGTTTTTTGAACCTGTTTTTTCGAACAGCCTTGCCCGGTAGCCTTCCACTGTGCGCACACTCAAAAATATTTTGTCGGCTATCTCCTGGTTAGAACATTCCTGGCAAACCAGTTTTAATACTTCTATTTCCCTTTCGTTTAATTCTACCCCTTGCTGACCGGCATTGTCGGCGTGGCCGGGGCCAACCAATTGTTTGATAAGCGTTACCGAAAGATGTTCGTTAAAGTAAAAGCCTTTGTTATGAACTGTTTGAATAGCCTCGATGATTTCTTCAGGTTCGGCATTTTTTAGTAAATAGCCCGATGCACCCGATTTCATCATGTCGACAATATATTTATCCTCGTTATGCATCGAAAGCGCCAGCACTTTGATGTTTTTGAAATGCTGGTTAACATATGCCGTTGTTTGCATGCCATCCATTTCGGGCATTTTGATGTCCATCAGTATCACGTCGGGCTCATGATCGGCTAACAGCCCTATCAACTCCTTACCGTTTGAGGCTTCAATCAGTAAATTAAAATCAGGATAATCTTCAAGCGTGGCTTTTAAACCGTTCCTGAAAATTTTATGGTCATCGGCAATTGCAAGATTTATCGGCTTCATGGATAGGTGAATTTAGAGTAAATATATTAATTATAAGTTTACCCTTTGGGCAACGGAACGTTTATTGTCGTCACCGTGCCACTTGATGGTTTTGAATAAATATCAATTTTCCCGTTTATAAGACTGGCCCGGCTACGCAGGTTTTTTAACCCGAAACCGTGTTTTACACTATCAATATCAAATCCTTTGCCGTTGTCCCTGAATGACATTACCACCGTATTCCCTTGTTTCGATAGGTCCACATGGATGGAAGTTGCCTCCGAATGTTTCACTGCGTTACCAAACAGCTCCTGTGCAATACGATAAAGGGTCAGTTCTATTTGCGACGGGAAACGCATATCATCCAGCTTCTTTGAAAATGTTACCTGTATAGATGTGTTCTCGTCCATTTTGGTACATAAGGCTTTTAGCGCATCTATCAAACCAAAATCGGTCAATACAGGCGGCAGTACATTATGGATGATGTTCCGGATTTCCTGTATACACTCATCCGTCAGTTTGCGGGTATCAACAAGCAGTTCATTTACACCTTCAACCTCGTTTAACTTATCCAACCGGTGCAGTTTTAGTTTGATGGCCGACAATACCTGCCCCACGCTATCATGCAGGTCCTCGGCTAACCGCTTTCGTTCCGTCTCCTGTGTCTCGATCACTGCTTTTAGCAACTCCTGCTGCTGCACATCCTCGAGGCGCCGCAACTGAACCTGGTTTTTAATCATCTTACGTTGATAAATAATTACGAAAAAAAACAAACCGGTAATCAACACAACTACCACGAGTGTCCCTATAATTAATACTGGAATTATGTTGTTTTCTGGGGTTGGCAAAGTAATCCGGTTGTGTATAACAAGTTAGCAATTATATTGGTTATGTTGTTAATGATATAATAGGAGGCCTGCTGATCCTTGGGTATTTTTGGGAAAAGCATAAAGAGGAAAATATTGATAGAAAAATAAAACAGCACCCCGGCATTAAACCAAAACAGGCCCTGTTTCTCTATCAGCACGAACTCCTGCCTGGTTAAAAGCTGGTAAAAGTAAACGAGCGATAAGATAATAAAACCTATGCTCGACGCTGTATTACCTTCCGACGGGTAATCATATAAGTTCTTTGTAAAGTAAACCGCTATTAAAAAAGCAACGGCCGATAATATTATGGTAAGCCTTTTTCCTTCCCTTATAAAAAAAGCTTTGTAGTAGATAACACCAAAAAATATAATATTGATGATAACAAACACATGTATTACCGGGTAGTTATTGCCTGGTCCCCATAGTCTCAGTATGACGTCAAACAATACCGCCACGATAAAAAAAGCTGCTATTATCTTAAATGTTTTATCAAGATGCTTGTAATTATACAAGAATGCAAATACGGGGAAAAGCCCCGATGCCGAAGAAATATAATCAAATAGCAGCTCCTTGGTCATACTTGGCTTAGTTACCGCCGGTCAACACGTTTTTAGGGCACCCTGCCGAACCGGGGCATGGGTGTGATTGCTCTACAACCAGGTCCTGCGTGGCAGTATTCGGAGCTGCGAAATTGCTTGTGAACGCTTGCGGCTCCGCATTGCTTGTTGCTATTTCAACTTTACCATCTTTGGGCAGCTGATCCAAGCCCTCTGCGGTTGCCCCTACCAGGATAAAATGGTCTTCACCAACGGCGCCTACGCTTTTCGTCAGGAAATTTGCTACCGAAACGATGAATTTCTGCCATCCGCTAAGTCTCAGGCTGTTGGCGTAGTAAATACGTATCCCCAGGCAACCGGGCTGCTGCAAAAGGCGCTGTAATATTTCTATTCCGAAAAATTGGGAGATAGAGGTATGTGGATGTTTTTCGCGATGATTTTTTGTCCATTCGGCGGCAAGGGCAAGTTCAATTTCGGCTCCTTCCTTCCCGGTGATGGGCGAAGTTCTTACTGATGTTTCCATAATTTGTATTGATGATTTTAGGGTTTATTTTACTAAAAATAGGGTTTATTGGTTACTTAACCAACAAGTACAATTAACTTGAATTAATTATGAAATCGCTGTAAAACCCGCTTAAATCATTGATTAACAAAGATATTTTGCTATTAGCAGGTATAATACCCTTTTTATATCGCGTAGTTTTACGCAGTAAAAACAGTATTGGCACGGTAGCGTTTAGGCGCTAAACTGAAGGTTTTATCTCAATACGGCATTGGCCTCATCAAGCAAATACTCCTTGGGATCCGAGCTATATTCCCAAAACATTACCCCGCCCATCTTTTTGGAGAGCACATATTGGCACTTTTTCTTCACCGACCATTCATCATCATAGGTGATAAACTGCTTTTTGGATGCATTATATAAATAAGATGCTTTCGCTTTCCGGTCGCGGTAATGGACGTACCCGTTTTGATTGATGAAGCTATCCCTGATCATCGTATATCCTCTTCCTCTATCGCGGGTTAAAATAGTATCTCCTATCCCGCTTCTGGCGCTTTTCGAAAGGTTATACACTTTTCCGTAGAAGGCCACACCGATTACCAATTTGGACGCAGGTACGCCGGCTGCTATAAAAGCGTTTACAGCATCATCGGCATTGTTTTTTGACTGATATAATTTAGAGCCATATAAATTGGTGTGGTGACCCGCAATTTTCGCCTCTTCGTTAAAATCATAAGTCATTAGGTTTATATAGTCAAGGTATTGCGATGCTTTACCCATTTCGGTATTATCCAAATAGTTTTTAAAGCCGCCTGCCGCAGTGCTTACTAAGTACTTTTTACCTGTCAGTTTAGCAAGACTGTCCAGGTAATGCCGGATATCCCTAAACATCAAAGTATAGTTCTGTTTGTCATCCGGGCGGTAAATATTACCCTCGAGTCCCGGCCTGCCTGGGTATTCCCAATCGATGTCTACGCCGTCCAAATCATATTTTCCTACAATATCCACCGCGCTGGCGGCAAAAGCACGGCGCGCCGTATCCGTCAATACCGCATCAGAAAACTTCCCGCTCCAGGTCCATCCGCCTATCGAAATAACAACGCGTAATGCCGGGTTTATCTTCTTCAGCTCATTCAAACGCCTGAAATTGACGGTATCCGTCGCTTCGCGATGCAGCCATGCCCGGTTGTTCCTCACATCAACAAAAGCGTAATTGATGATGGACAATTTATTCGGTGAGACATTTACTGTGATTAACCCTTTATAGCCGCCAACGTAACCTATAATAACCGGTTTATCCTGTGCATAGCAAAAGCTGATTGAACATAACAACAAAGCTAAAAACAGGATTTTTTTCATATTCCTCTAACGTAATTGCATATAAATGAGTGCCGCTATGGCAGCTCCGATTATGGGTCCAAAAACCGGTATCCAGGCGTAGGCCCAGTCGCTGGTGCCTTTGCTTTTTATAGGTAGTATGGCGTGCATAATGCGCGGGCCGAGGTCGCGGGCCGGATTGATGGCATACCCCGTTGTTCCGCCAAGCGAAAGACCAATAACCCACACCAAAAAGGCCACGGGTAAGGCACCAACCGAACCTAACCCGACAATGGTTTTAGTAGGTTCAATTTCGCCTTTAGTCACGTAAAAAACAACAAAAACCAATACAAATGCACCGATAATTTCGCTGGCTATGTTAGATGCATAATTACGTACAGCCGGGCCCGTACAAAAAACGGCCAGGACAGAACCCGGGTTATTGGTACGCTGAAAGTGATCGTAATACATCAACCAAACCAAAAAAGCACCGATGAAAGCGCCCAACATTTGAGCGCTTATATATAATGGCACACTTTCCCAGGGAAATTTACCGGCAATAGCCAATCCAATAGTAACTGCCGGGTTCAAATGAGCGCCGCTATAAGGACCGGCGACCGTGATGCCAACAAAAACCGCCAGCGCCCAACCTGTAGTTATAACTATCCAGCCGCTGTTATTGCCTTTAGTATCGTTTAAAAGAACATTTGCTACCACTCCGTCGCCTAAGAGGACAAGCAGCATAGTACCAATAAGTTCAGCCATAAATGGAGTCATTGTGATTGGGTTTATAGTTTAAATATATTGATGTTAGAAACAAGATACAAGAGAACAGAATCAAGACTTATAAAATCCGGGGCCATCTCTTGTTTCTTGCCTCTTTATTCTTGCATCCCGTGCAGGCTCCATGCCTGCGCCGCACCGACTGCCCTCTTCCAACCTGCAACACCACTTTGCACCTCGGGCGAATCAGCAACAGGCTCAAACATCCGCTCAGCCTGCCACAGTTCCCTGATCTCATCCTGGCTTTTCCAATAACCAACTGCAAGTCCCGCAAGGTAAGCAGCGCCCAATGCTGTTGTTTCAACCACGTTGGGGCGTATCACTTTACATTGGAGCAAATTTGCCTGGAACTGCATCAGCAGGTTATTTCCTGTAGCGCCGCCATCTACGCGTAGTTCCCTTATTGGCACACCGGCATCCGCTTCCATAGCTTTTAGTACATCCATGGTTTGATAAGCTATAGATTGGAGCGCAGCGCGGGCAATATGCCCGGCAGTCGAACCGCGGGTTAATCCCACTACTGTACCCCTCGCTTCCGGGTCCCAATAAGGTGCCCCTAATCCCGCAAAGGCGGGTACAAAATATACGCCGCCTGTATCGGGTACGCTTAGCGCGAGTTTTTCCACTTCGGCGGAAGTTTTGATCACACCCAAACCATCCCGTAACCACTGCACCACGGCGCCAGCGATAAAAATGCTGCCTTCAAAAGCGTAATGGGTTTTGCCGTCAATTTTCCAGGCAATGGTAGTCAGCAGGTTGTTTTTCGATTCGATAAATCCGCTGCCAATATTCATCAGCATGAAACATCCTGTACCATAGGTATTTTTCACCATGCCATTATCGATGCACATCTGTCCGAACAGCGCGGCATGCTGGTCGCCGGCGATACCGGCAATAGGTACTTTTGAAGCGAAAATAGTCGTAGCTGTTTCGCCATAAATTTCGCTGCTTTGTTTTACTTCAGGCAGCATACTTTTGGGGATACCGAATATTTTAAGCAATTCATCATCCCACTCCAAAGTGCGTATATTGAACAGCATGGTCCTGCTGGCATTGGTTACATCCGTGGCGTGTACCTGGCCGCGCGTAAATTTCCAAACCAGCCAGCTATCCACTGTACCAAAGGCCAGTTCACCGGCCTCCGCTTTGGCACGTGCACCCGCAACATTATCCAGTATCCATCTTATTTTTGAGCCGGAAAAGTACGCATCGATCACTAACCCGGTCTTCGAACGGATTTGGTTAGCAAGACCTTTATTTTTTAATTCGTCACAAAAAGCTGCGGTGCGCCTGTCCTGCCAAACGATAGCATTGTAAACCGGCTCGCCGGTATTCCTGTCCCAAACTATCGTGGTTTCGCGCTGATTAGTAATGCCGATTGCTTTGATATTGGTACCGTTGATACCCATCTTCACCGTTGCCTCGGCAGCAACGCCTGCCTGTGTCGACCAAATCTCATTCGGGTCGTGCTCCACCCACCCGGGCTGCGGAAATATTTGTGTAAATTCCTTTTGCGCAACCGACCTGATCTGTCCCTTATGATCAAAAACAATAGCGCGTGAGCTTGTAGTACCCTGGTCAAGGGCCAAAATATATTGTTCCATTACAGGTTTAATCAATAATTGGTTTATAAATCTATTATATTTTTAGGACAAATAGGGCCTTAATATAATAAATATCCTTTAGCCAGCTTTTGAAATGAGGCGACTTGTTCCTCCTGCCATTGTCCATCTTTCCCGAGTTCATCCGCTATCAATTTTGCAGTTAAAGGTGCTGCCTCCATAGCCGCTTTTGCATCCAGGAACAATAATCTTACCCTGCGCGCCAATACATCCTCCACAGTTCGCGCCATTTCGAACCGCACTGCCCATATCACTTCAGTTTGCAAATAATCGTATTGGGGATGCAGGTGATTGCCCCATTGCTTATTCTCCCGTATCAAAGTAAGCAGCTTTTCTCTGTCGCTTCCGTAAACGTACAAGTGATTATCCAAATCTACTACCTGCATGTGGCCATGAATAGGTAACTCGTTTGTTTTGCAGGCAACCGGGTTTAGGTTCGCGGTTTGTATAGCCTTATCAACAGCATCCTCGCCCATTTTACGGTAAGTGGTCCATTTACCGCCGGTTATCGTTATCAATCCTGATTCAGATACAATGATCTTATGACTGCGTGATATCTCCTTGGTTGCAGATGATTCATCCTGCGGTGCAGCCAGCGGCCGCAACCCGGCAAATACGCTTAAAACATCTTTGCGCTTCGGAGCTTTGGTCAAATATTCGCCGGCTGTATTGAGTATAAAATTGACTTCCGAATATAATGCCCTCGGCTCAAGCCGGTACTCATCTAATGGCGTGTCTGTAGTACCTATAACCAGCTTATCATGCCAGGGAACCGCAAAAAGCACCCGCCCATCTTCCGTTTCCGGGATCATCAGGGCATCATCCGAAGGCATAAACGATCGGTCCAAAACCAAATGCACCCCCTGGCTTGGTCGCACCAATGGCTTTTTACCCGGCGAATCCATCTGCAGCAAATCATCCACAAAAACCCCGGTTGCATTGATGACTATTTTGGCTTTGAGTTGATAAGTTTTGCCGGCCTCAGCATCTATCGCAACTATGCCCGATACTTTCTTCTGATCATTTTTGACAAGACCTGTTACCCTAAAATAATTGAGCACCGTTGCACCCTGCTCCAAACAGGTTTGGGCGAGATTTACCGCAAGCCGCGCATCATCAAACTGGCCGTCGTTATAAACCACACCGCCATATAAGCCTTCAGGTTTTATACCCGGTAAACGGTTGAGTGTTTCGTTTTTGGAGAGGTGTTTGGTTTTCCCAAAACTCAGCTTGCCCGATAAAAGGTCATAAATAGCTAATCCAATGCCGTAAAATATCCGTTCCCACCAACTGTAATTCGGAATAATAAAGGATATGTTTTTTACAAGGTGCGGCGCATTTTTCAGCAAAAGGCCACGTTCGTACAAGGCTTCACGCACCAAACCGATATTTCCCTGGGCCAGGTAGCGCACACCGCCGTGCACCAGCTTGGTACTGCGGCTTGATGTTCCTTTGGCAAAATCAGCCTGTTCAAGTAGTAAGGTTTGATAACCCCGCGAGGCGGCATCCAGCGCGGTGCCTAATCCTGTTGCCCCGCCGCCAACGATGATAATGTCCCATTCTTTGTCCGGGTCATTTAACGATTTTAATAATTCGCACCTGGTGACCATGGCTGCACCGCATACTATTTAGGCAGGCAATTTAATCATAAACTCCGACCCCTTACCTTCTTTACTTTCAACAGTAATACTACCACCATGCCCCTTCACTACCATATCGTAAGTTAATGATAAACCTAATCCTGTTCCCTCGCCCGTGGGTTTGGTGGTGAAAAACGGCTGCATGATCTTTTCTTTGATGGAATCAGGCATGCCTGTGCCGTTGTCTTTTACTTTGATAGTGACCTGCCCGTTTTCTTTTGAAGTGGATACCGATACTTCAGCCTTATAATCAACACCCGCAGTTTTTTGCTTTTGATTGACCGCATAAAAGGCGTTGTTAAACAGGTTAAGCAGCACCCGCCCAATATCCTGCGGTATTACATTTATTTTTGGCAGCTTTTGATCAAAATGGGTGACCAACTCGGCATTAAAGTTTTTGTCTTTTGAGCGGAGCCCGTGATAGGATAGTCGGAAATACTCATCGGCAAGTGCATTAATGTTTGTTGGCTCTTTAACCGCGCTGCCTGTTTTACTGTGCTGCAGCATGCCTTTCACAATTGCGTCTGCGCGTTTGCCATGCATGTTGATCTTCTTCGAATTTTCTTCAATATCTAACGCAATAGCTTTAATTTCTTCCAAATCGCCCTTTTCAATTTCTTGTTTCATCTCACCTACCAGCTCGGTATTGATCTCGGAGAAATTATTTACAAAGTTGAGCGGGTTTTGTATCTCATGAGCGATACCCGCCGTCAGTTCACCCAAAGACGCCATCTTTTCCGATTGGATAAGCTGTGTTTGGGTTGATTTTAAATGATCGAGCGTGGTTCGTATTTCGGCGGTTTGCCTGTTTACTTCGTCCTCCAGTGTCTTTTGGCGGTTTAATGCCTCCTGCTTTTTCTCTTCGGATAATTGAACTACCTGTTCGGCATTTTGCCGCACTTCATTTATAATTTCCTTAAAACGTATGGCAACATAGACTAGCAATGATATTGGAAACGAAAGCAGAAAACCCGTTCTTAAATAAAAGATGATATCAGGAGTGTAGTCCGCTCCATTGTTTACGATACCCCAAATCTGTATCGCTGTGAAAAACAACGCAGAAGATAACAGGCCCGCCACAATACACCATTGCGCGCCGCGCAGCTTTCTCCAGGACGACACGATGTAATAAATGCAAACGATAACCAAAAAGAGGTTCGCTGCACCCACAGCAATAAATCCAAATAATAAAGGGAGAAAAAAAACGATCACACTGTATAAAGCTATTACAAATGCCAGCGCTTTAAACTTCCGGGATAATTTCCGTTTAAAAATATTAGCCAGGATTATTGGCATGGTTATTAATATGAATTCGGCCATTAAAAAAAGGCCGTAAGTATTGAGTCCGTAGTCAGCATATGAAAGGTCGGTTAACCGGATGCGCATAGAGAAATACGTCAGCAAAGCAAAAAAAGTTGAACAAATGGCAATCAGGCGAAGCTGTTTTTCAGCAGGGTTATTTATGGATAATAACCAGAACAGAAGGCTTAAAATCGTGCAGACTGATACCCAAATGGTAACGTAAAGAAACATTTTCGACCTTTGACTCGTCAGCAGCGTTGTAGACGCCGGACCTGTTAAACTCAGCATAGGATCGCCCTGTGATTTTAGCTGCCGCGGTGGCGACGGACTCAAATAATCGACAAAATGAACTACTATTGTAAATTCGCCGCCATTTTTAAAGTTAACACCCACGGGCAAATAATTAACAAACACCCGGTTTTCTGCATAAGGTTTGCCGTTTTCACCTGTATTTCCGAAAGATGCAAAACGTGCCCCGTCAATATAGATATCGGCAGCGGCAGACGATACCCACCTCAATCCAAGCTGCTGCTTGTCCAGCGTCTCATCCAGCCTTATTTTTATCCTGAACCAACCTTCTGCTTTGCCGTTTTTATCTGCATATTTTTCAGAAAAGTCCGCGGGCTTAAATTTTTTCCACCCGTTGGTATTCATATCCTTTTTGGCCCAGGCTGTATCGTTTCCCTGTTTGAAAAGCCATCCGTCCGAAGTGCTTAAGACAACCTCGTCATTAATCTTATCAAACATAGCAGGGGTTACGGTCACGGTCTTATCCTGCGCCATTCCGACAACCGGCAATAAAAGCAGTAACAATGTTTTAATGCGGCTTTTCATGTTTTTATGATTAAAGATTAGGTAATTGTATAATGAATTCCGATCCCTCACCATCAACACTATTAACCTGTATCGTTCCCCCATGCCCTTTCACAACCATATCATAGGTTAAAGATAAGCCCAAACCCGTCCCTTCACCAGTAGGCTTCGTTGTAAAAAACGGTTGCATGATCTTTTCTTTTATGCTATCCGGCATACCGGTACCGTTATCCTTTACTTTGATAGTTATGCGCCCATTTTCTGTTGAAGTAGTAACGGATACTTCGGGCTTATAGTCCACCCCCGCAGTTTTCCGCTTTTGATTTACCGCATAAAAGGCATTGTTAAACACATTCAGCATTACCCTTACCATATCCTGGGGGATCACATTTACCTCGGGCAGTTTTTCGTCCAAATGGGCAACTAATTCCGAGTTGAATGATTTGTCCTTCGCCCTTAAACCGTGATAGGCTAACCGCATGCACTCGTCTGCCATTGCATTCAGGTTGGTAGGCTCTTTTGCCCCGCTCCCGCTTTGGCTGTGTTGCAGCATGCCCTTCACGATGGCGTCGGCGCGTTTGCCGTGCATATTGATCTTCTTCGAATTTTCTTCAATATCTGACGCAATAGCTTTAATTTCTTTCAAATCGCCTTTTTCTATTTCCTGTTTTATTTCTTCCACCAGTTCGGTGTTGAGTTCCGAAAAGTTATTCACGAAGTTCAGCGGGTTCTGTATCTCGTGGGCGATGCCGGCGGTCAGTTCTCCCAATGAGGCCATTTTTTCCGACTGGATCAATTGCGTTTGCGTGGCTTTCAAATTGTTTAAGGATTGGTTGAGCTCAGCCGTACGTTCGCTTACCTGCGTTTCCAGTAGTAGATTCTGATTGGCCAGTATTTGTTGCTTTTCCTGTTCCTGCGCCAGGTTTTGTGCCGAGAGGGCTTGCACCTCGTTTAGCGTGGCCAATAGCTTTTTGTTGGTAAAAGATGTTTGTACACCCAGGTAAAACGACATGCCGATGGGGAACCAGATAAGCCCGGCCCCCCAAAGTAATTGTGCCATGATAGTACCCTGGTCTAACAGGCTGCTGATTGTGATAAATACAACAAATAAGATGATACCGCCCAGTAAAAAAGACGCGTCCTTTACCTGCCGTTTCATGGCCCAAACGCAAACATGCACACCTTCGAGCATAAACAATAAGGGTATCACATCTGAGCTGATAATAAAACCCGTTCTCCCATTAAAATACATATAAACAGCCGCACATGCCCCTGTAAATGAGAGGAGTAACAAAATCCTGCGGTGAGGGTAATTGAACAAGGCGTAAACTGTCAACAGCAGGAATACCATGCCAATAACAAAGAATAGTCCTTCGCCATAAGCCATCCACATTTGAACTGAGAGGTTTCCGAAACGTTGAACTCCCCATGTTTCGTTGGGCAGGGTTACAAAACAAACCGACGCACAAAACAAGGCATAGTATAAATAGACCTTTTTCCGGCGATCGAAAAGGAAGTAAACCAGGTGGATACAAAAGACGATCAGGATTGCACCGCCGAATAAGCCAAAGAGCATTATGAAGTTTTTTATACCATCCAGGTAAGTATGGTAATTGGCCAGCGCTGACGGGTAATCATTCACATAAAGCGCAAAAGCCGGGATCGGTTCAAAAAGTGAAGATATATAAGACAATCCCGGCTGATAAGCCAACCTAACCGCAATCAGGTTATCCTTACCGGGTACAAGCCTGATGACAAATGGTTCCTTCGAAGTCAGGTAACCCTTTACTTTGGAGGGGTCGGCGCTTACATTGCCGTAAGTTGCTATCAACCTGCCATTCAGGTATATTTCAGACGCGGTATATTGGGCAACACGCACGGCTAATGTTTTACCTGTCAAAGAACTGTCGACCACCAGATGAACCCTTAACCATAATATCCCTGCTTTTTTGAAGTCTTCAAAATGGTCCACATCCTGCCCGGGGTCAACGGGTTTCCATTTACTGTCGTCAAAAGCCGGGTTTGCCCAATGCGCATTATCACCTGCTTGAAATACCCAACCGCTTAATAACGTGTCATTTTTTGACAGTTTATTTAAATGGAAAACCCGCCCCGTTTGGGCAAGTACTTGTGATAAGGTAAAAAGGAAGACAATTGCTAAAAGAAACAGGTATCGTTTCATCATTGGTGACCGGGCTTGGATTAAATATCTAAAGATATATTAAATCCAGTATAAACCAACCTGTTACAAGGGGTTGTTAATATTGCTCCCTTACTGGTCGTCGCTGGTATCTTCTTTCAGCTCATCCTCTTTTTTGCCGTTCCCAAGGTGTATTTTGGGATTGGTTTGCGTGCCCGTAATGGTCATCGGTATGCCGAATATGCCTAAAGGCGGCAGCCCCAGCCTGAATTTCAGGTTCAAATCGCCGTTAAAGCTTACCTGCCCCTCAAACCTCGGCCTGAAACCCGCTACGCGCATCTTGGTGCGTTCGATGGTGATGATATTATTGGCAATGGTGGTTTTAATGTCAACTTTAGACACATCCGAAGGCTTGCCCAAACTATCTTTCCCGGTTTCCTTTGCCACCGCGCCAAATAGTTTAAAGCCTTTTATCTTCACCTTTTTGACGGACAATACCCCGCCGCCTTTCAACGATGAGTAGATCGGTTTCATATTGCTGTTCAGTTTGCCGCTCAGCTTATAATCTAAGGAAACTATCCCTTCAGCAGTTTTAGCCGAGGTGGCCATATCCCGGAACAGTTTGATCTGCTTGTAGGCCTTCTGTATATCAAATTCCTTTGCCGTTATATGATAATCAAAGAATGCTTTTTGAGGGTTCACACTTCCATAGGTGGCATCCATAACCACCGGCGCATCCACGATGGTAAAACCGGCCCCTTTCAATTGTATCTGCCCATTGGCAATCGTCATTTGCCCTTTAACACTGTCAATGTTTAGTCCCTGGTAAACTACCTTTTTTACATCGGCGGTAAAATTGAGGTTAAGATTTGCAGGTACCAATATCACACCGCTTGAAGCCGCGGTTGTTGCAGCCGGTTTCCCGGGAGCAGCAGGCGGCCCATCTGCAAAGGCCATAAAATCATCCGCCACAATTAAGCCGCTGGTCAGGTTAAAGGTGCCGTTCAGTTGCGAATTTGGTTTTATCGCAT
>Ga0207080_1063_pt1 | contig 23430 bp, 19 predicted proteins | sample Alteio_BWMinHeat_58_FD_153532 | JGI IMG/M metagenome (GOLD analysis project Ga0207080, IMG submission 153532) | Enriched cells from forest soil in Barre Woods Harvard Forest LTER site, Petersham, Massachusetts, United States -... | ecosystem: Environmental > Terrestrial > Soil > Temperate forest >...
CCAACCGGTGCTCAATCAATGGTTTCATTGCTTTTGCAAGGAAACACAAAAAAAGCAGTAATAGAAAGCGGAGAAAGCGGAAAAGGAACACCACCCAAATCAGCAACAGCTACTTTCCAAGTTTTCTTAGAAAGTAAAAAATACGATTCTCATGCAAAAGTTGGCTCAGCTCTTGTAGCTGGTTCTACATGGTTCGTACGTCAAACTTTAACTCCTGCTATGGCAGTTGTCGAGCTCGGCGTTCGTATACTTCAGTTTGTACTCGTTGCGATCTTCAACGTCTTCTCAGGAAGTTTATTTGCTAAGAGAATACCTGAAGGTGGAGCGGACTACGCAACAAAATACCAACGCTTTGCTGCAAACGTAAGAGAAACGAATGCACAGCTTGGATACGCTGCAGTCAGCGCATTCTTTGCTATTTTCACGCCACTTGCAAAAACTGTTTGTGCTTCATCGGCTGTTGGGTCGACAAGTTATTCAAGTTCTTGTCCAGCAAACCGCCATCGTGTGGCAACAGGCCGTGTGCCACTGTCTGCTGAAGACAGTGAAGCTCCAGCTGAAGACGGTGAAACTCCAGCAGCTCCTGGTGAACTCCGTAGCCTATCTAGTTAGATGATCCAAAAAAGCCGGCAGAACTCTGCCGGCTTTTTCTTTTTTTTCGTTAAATTAAAAATAATTATATTTACAATTAATTTCGAATATTCGAAATTAAGCTAGAGGTGGATATAATTATGAGCGAACCGGCATATGAACTAACATTATTCGAAGCTGTCAACCAGCTATCTCACATCACAGAACTCGATGTCGACAAGCCAATTGCGGCATCAAGTCATGAGCTGCTCCGCACACAGGGTGCTTTTATGCGCCTTAACGGCTACCTGCAGCACCTCTACACCAAAAACCGTGAAGAGCTAAAAGGGCGTGACCTGCAGAAAGGGGTTCAGGCGATGATGCACCTGGCACGAGATGCCGCCGCAAAGCTAGAAAAGCTCCAGGGTGCCGTCAATGGCTCTCTAACGGAATATGAGGCGCTCGAGCAGTTTTACACATCACGCATCGCCAAGCAGATCCCCGGCCCTCAGGGAGAAGAGATCTGGGAAGCTCTCTCCCCTGATGAGACAAAAGAGGGGCTTCACCTCCTAAAGAGCTTGGAATCTGTTCAGAGGGATGAGCACTATGAGCTCTTCTTACTCCATAAAGAGGATCATACCCCCTTTTTTAGCCACGCCCTGCTCCATCAGCTGCGCCTTGTCGGTGACTTCGATGCTGCCGCCCTTAAAGGTGACACGGAGAATCTCTTTACTAAAATCATCCCCTTCCAGAATCAGAATCTCTACACCTCAGCAGAAGAGATTTTGGGAAGGACAAACAGCCGCACAATCGACTACTTTAAAGACGCCATGCGCCATAAAAAAAGAGGGCTTATCGCCCTCATCAATCAGGCGATGATGGCGCTTCTGCTTGCAGCGGACTTCCAGAATACAGAAAAAGAGGGGAAGCAGAGCCGCAACTACTACGCCGACTTTCACAACTTCCTACGTAAAGGGCTGAAAAGTAGCGACTACCAAGAGCTTGTGGCGATGGAAAAAAACTTGGAAGCCTTTGACCTTGCCGTGCTCGGACAGCTGCTCTATTTGAGCGCCGCCTTTTTCTTACGCTCGGGAGAGAGAAAAATGGCCCTTGCCTTCTTCAAACGCCTCCTAGGAGAAAAAGAGAGAGAAGAGCTGCTCATCGATTCTCTTAAAAAAAGGGATTCTGCCCTGCGCGCACATCTCAAAAACCTCCCTAACGGCCCCCTCCTGCGCGCGCTCGAGCAGCTCAAAAATGGCGAACAGGAAGAGGGCTTTGACCCGATAGCTCAAGGGAACTTCCCGCAGCAGCTGTTTCATATCACCTACGGCGACCAGGATGTCAGCGTTCTTGCTCTCCCCTCTCCGACGCACCAAGAGGTTTTAGAAAAAGCCGAAGTCGTCGCAGAGTTCAAAGCCTTCCTCCAGTTTCTAGGAACAAGAGCCCCTGTACAGAAGTATCTTTTGATCAACCTCCAAGATCGCACATCCTTTATCGAACATGCACGATCCCAAGCGTTAGAAGAGCTGCACAAAAAGAAGGAGTTCCACGATTCTTTGACTCTGATCACACTGCCGCTAGAGACAGAATTTTTTTGGCAAACGGGCCCCTACCAGCATGTGAATGACGCAGACGCCTTTCTTATAGAAATTAAAGAGCAGATTCTCTCGAAAGAGTTGTGTGGCTTCTTTTTCCCCGATTCTTGTGGAGAATCCTCATTGGAAAATTTTGTTGCAGATCTACTTCCCTTAATCCACTGCCACTTTTTCTCAAACCAAGAGATTTTATCGCATAAAAATCGAATTAATTTTATTGCACTCACCTACCAGTTTCTCGTTCTGAGGTGGATGGAAATAAGCTCTTGTGACCTCATCTCGTTTACCTGCAAAGATGCTGTTGATGTGGGTCCCTCCTTGACGTCTACCTTCTTCTGTTTCTTGCGCCTTTTTGCAGATGAAAATCCGTGGAAGAGCGAAGAAGAAGCCTTTCTCTTCTGGATGCTACAGACACGCGCCCTCTGTCACAGGGAGAGGCCGATGCAGCTCAAGTGGTTTGAGCAGTTCACAAACGTTCTAGAATGTTTTAGCGCAGGGCTACAGAAAAATCGAGCACAGATCCTCCGCGCCTTTAGCTCCCTATACCCAGAGATAAAACTCTCCGAGCTACGTATCAAAGAAGCGTAGAATCGTATCACGCGTATAGATGAGGTGCTCTTCTGTATGGGCAGATGAGATAAAGGAGACCTCGTTATAGGCAGGAGAGAGATAGATTCCACGCTCAAAGAGATAAATGAAAAAAGCTTTGAAAAGCTCTTTGTCGCAAGACAAAATATCTTTTTCAGAATGAGCCTCCTTAATGCCAAAAAAAAGGGAAAAGATCGAGCCGCACCTCTGCAAACAAAGAGAACTCCCCCTCTCTTGAATCAGATCTTCAATAGGCCCAAGCAGTAGATCTGCTTTTTGCTGTAAGACGCGATAAAAATCAGGTTTTTTCAACTCTTTTAAAACTGCAAGGCCGGCCTGCATCGCAAGGGGGTTGCCAGAAAGAGTTCCTGCCTGATAGACGCTCCCCAAAGGGGCAAGTGCTGACATCAGAGAACGCCTGCCACCAAACGCGGCACACGGCAGCCCGCCGCCAATGATCTTCCCAAGGCAGGTTAAATCAGGCTCAATACCATAAAGCTCTCCTGCGCCTCCACAAGAGACGCGAAAACCTGTGATCACCTCATCAAAGATCAACACAGCGCCAAGCCTCTCACTCTCTTTTCTCAGTCTCTCTAAAAAAAATTTTGAGGCAGGGATCAACCCCATATTCCCCGCTATCGGCTCAACAATAATGGCGGCAATGTCTTCTCTTCCCGCAATAAAACGTTCAAAGGCCTCAGAATCATTATAGGGAAGAGAGACAGTTTTAGAGATAAAGGCATCGGGGACCCCAGCTGAGGCCGTGAAAGCGCCCATCTCGAATGAGCCTGAGCGAATGAGCAGGCTGTCGTGATGACCGTGGTAGTTACCATCAAACTTAATCACAATGTCGCGTCCGGTATAGCCACGTGCAAGGCGAATGGCGCTCATCGTCGCCTCTGTCCCTGAAGAGACAAAACGGAGAAGATCCATTGCAGGATAATGAGACGCGATCTCTTCTGCAAGAGCGCCTTCTAAAGGCGTCGTAATGCCAAACGAAGAGCCGCGTAACAGTTGCGATGAGACCGCCTGAACCAGAGATGGAGGCGCGTGACCCAAGATCGATGCGCCCCAACTGCCGCAGTAATCGATAAAGATATTGCCATCGACATCGACAATCTGATCCCCCTCTCCCCGATCGACAACAAGTGGTGTCATTCCAAGAGAAGAGAATGCGCGCACAGGTGATGAAACCCCACCGGGAATAGTGTGACTCAACTGTTGGAAAGTAGACTCCGTTTTTTTTCTATCCATTGCTTTTCTCCACGTTTCCCGGCACTATATCGTATTTATGCAATTTTTTCTTCTCATCTTTCTTTTTGTGCCGGCGATTTTATCCGCCTCATCAATCTCCTATTCGGTAGATTTTGAAGGAGTCGACCATGAAGCTATTCTCAAAACTCTCCATGCTGTCTCAGGGCTCAGATCCAACAAAAAAGCCCCCTCCTCTGTCAATGCACTCCGCTATAGAGCAGAGAGCGATGTCCCTGAAATTCTTAAAGTCCTGCGTGCCGCTGGCTACTACGACGCCACAGTGCAGATGCAAATCGACAATCTGGGAAAAGAGTTTCAAGTCAAAATTCTGATTGAGCAAGGAACTCTTTATACAATCGAGACTTTTGATGTCACGATGAGCTATCACGGAAGCTCCCTTATCTGTGATGAGATTGAGCTCAAAAAGACAGGGATTAAACTTGGGAAGCCGGCTGTTGCACAAAAAATCCTCGAAGCAGAACTCCTCTTAATGCAGCAATTTTCTGAAAACGGATATCCCCTTGCCACCCTCTCTGAACGAGAAATTCTTGTCGACACAAAGAGTAAAACAGTCCGCATCCACCTAACTGTCGATACAGGTCCAATCGCTTACTTTGGAGAGGCCATGCTCCAAGGCGATACAAAAATTGCACCGCGCTTTGTCCAAAAAAAGATCGCATGGAAAAAAGAGGAGCTCTACGACAGTCGCAAGATCGAGCTGACCCAAAAAAAATTGATGGAGACCGGTCTTTTTAGCTCAAGCTTGATCACCCATACACATCAAACGCTCTCAGATCAATCTCTGCCTCTTCTCATAGAACTAACAGATAATAAGCAACGGAGTGTCAATCTCGGAGCGAGCTACCAGACATTCTACGGCTTTGGTCTCACTTTCGGCTGGGAAAACCGGAACATCAACGCTTTAGGGCGCACTCTCTCCCTTCAAGGCGACATTACAAAAAGAACTCATGCGGGTCTTGCGACCTATATGATTCCCGATTTTAAACGGACAAATCAAGATTTTATCAACCAGCTTCAAGCGATGTATGAGGCGATCACTCCCTACGCTATGCGCTCTTACAACGCCGTTTCACGGATCGAGCGTAAGGTAAATGAGACGTGGCGTTTCTCTTGTGGTGGTAAAATCGAAAAACTTTATGTGAGCCAAAGCGTCGAAAATGGCCGTTTTTTTCTCTGTGAACTTCCCCTTTATCTCCGCAGAAGTTCAGCAAATTCCCTCCTGAATCCAACAGAGGGAATGAGCATCGAATACACGATGACCCCCTCGTTAAATGTGGAAAAAAGTCCAAGCGGCTATCTGATTCAAAAGCTCTGCTCGTCTCTCTACTTGCCCTGTACAAAAAGTCATCGCATCGTAATCGCCCAAAAAGTGACTCTTGGCTCCATTGCAAGCCCGCATCTAAATAACGTCCCCGTTCCCAAACGCTTTTTTGGCGGCTCAGAAGAAGACCTGCGCGGCTACCGGTATCAGTCTGTAAGTCAGCTCAAAGGGAATCAGCCCATTGGCGGAAGAGCTGCCCTCTACTACACTCTAGAGACAAGGTTTCGTCTCTGTGAAGCAATCGGTCTTGTTCCCTTCCTAGATCTTGGAAGAGTCTATGAAACAATCCTTCCCACGCTTCACGGCAAATGGTTTAAGTCAGTAGGTCTTGGAGTGCGCTACTTCTCTTTCCTCGGCCCTTTGCGTTGCGACCTCGCCTTCCCCCTGGATCGGCGCAAAGAGATCGATCCATACTACCGCATCTTACTTAGCATCGGCCAAATGTTTTAATTGAAAATATTAATAATATTAATTTTAAACATTTTTAATATTGATTAAATAACGTTCGTTTGTTTATAATATTAAGCAAATTAATTCAATTTTCAAACAAAACAAGGGTGGATAGTATGGCAATACAAATACACGACAAAAGTTTCTCTGAATGTCTAACATATTTACAACAATACCAAGAACCAATAGAGCCTGAAACTCACTCAAACTTACAAGTACAGATTAATGTCAATCAAAGATTAAACTGGAAAGAGCGCAATGTACTAAAGTTAGAGGCCTGGGGGCACACCCTTAGCGCCAATAACCGCTGTCAAGAATTTCTTGACAAGTTAGGACGCAAAATAAGCAGTAACGTACGCCCCATCCAAAGAGCAGACACCTGGATCTGCACAAATAAGGCAAACTCCGTCTCAAGCTTTCTGACAACTTGCTTGATTAAATTCCCGATACGCGCAGTACGCAATATCATTGTCCAGATCCTCTCGATTCTCCAAGGGATCTGTTATGGCATTGTCCATCCCAAGCTTGCTCTTAAAAACCTAGCGCAGATGCTCGTGACACTCGCCTATGAACTTGTAAATCCACGCAACTGGCCTAAAATGGGTCTTGGTGTGATCGGCACAAGCCTTGGAACGGCGCTGATCGTCACAAACCCCTTCCTCACAATCGGTTTGATTATCGGAGCAACACTATTTGTTACAGGCCTTGCAATCACTGCCGCCAATGCTGCCTACAAGGCCGGGCATGAAGAGAAAAAGAGCTCAAAAGCTCTCCAAGCGCTCGTCAACCTCTTTAAAACAGAGGGTATGGCCATGCTTGAAGCGTTAATCGTTGGATTCTGCACGGGGCTAATCGTTGGCGGTGTTCAAAGAGCCATTCAAACACATACTGCAAACTCTAAAACTCAGCATGCCGCACCTGGGCCAAAAGACGAGATGAGGATTCTGCCACATGACCCGGCACATAACGTGCCTCAAGGCGAAATGAGAATCTTACCCGATGCAGAGCTTAGGAAGTATGCACAACAATTTATCGAGGTCAATCGCCTTCCGCAGCCACACTACATTAATGTCGGCACAGATAATACTGTAACAGGCAACGGAGTTATTCTGAAGTACACTTCAGCGACACCAGAACTTCTAAACAAGTATCCGTATCTACAACACTACCCTGATGGTGTTATGATTAACTTAACAGATGGCCTTAGTGAAGCAACAAGGCTTGCTGGCACACACGGATCAATTACAGGCTTCCACAACGGTTGGGCCCATAATTTCTCTTATGATCCACTAACAAAGACGGCACTACAAGTTCCTACCTTCCCCGATGTCTTCACAAAGCCGTTTCTGCCCCCTGCTTCCCTTGTCGTTCCTCCTCCTGCGGTTACAACAAGCGTCGCCGCGACTGTTACGACGCCTATTGCAACGACTGCCGCTCTTTACACAGCACAAGCAGTAACTGCCATCGGCTCGATGATGGGGGATGTTGGTGGTGTGGCAAGGAGAGCTCGAGGTGTGAAAGAGAACTATAATCCTTATGAAGAAGGTAGTGGTGAAACTTCTTTACTTGCAACAGGCACCGACTCAAGTGACCAAGGTTAAGACGCTTTAACAAGAGCCTGACCGTCAGGCTCTTTTTTTATCCCGCCTCCACGTTCATAAACCCTTGAACTACATATTCTCGATGAACTAGACTCTAAAGGTATGGTTCATCTTTTTTTTAAGAAAATCAAGTGGCTTCTCTATACAATCATCGCTCTTTTGGTTCTATTCTCAGGCGTGTTTGCACTTGTGCAAACAAAAACCTGCCGGACCTATCTGGTCCAAAAAATCGTCGAACAGATCAACAAGAGCGATGCAAAACTAACGGTCGATCAAGTCGAGGGAGAATCCCCCCTCTTATGGCACTTACATAACCTGACACTACAACTGCCACACCAACAGAAAATAGCTGTTGAGTGCATCGACATGGAATTTACCCTCTCTCCTTTACTCGGGCAACTACAGATCGATGCTTCTCTCTGGAACGATTCCACTCTACAAATGCACCTCGTATCAGATGGAAAAATCAGCAGTTATCTAGCTCTCCTAAAAAAGCAAAAAGCAAAAAGCCCCATCTTAGGGAGTGTAGATGCTTCTATAGAGTCAGAAAATCTCCATCTTAAAACAGATTTTTCATGTGAACAGATCGACACCCTTGAGCTACACAATACCCATCTAAAGACAGCTTTTGGATCAATGTCTGGAACCGTAACGCTCATCAATCTAGAGCCTGTTGTAGCAGATGTCGATTATCACCTATCCGATCTTAGCCGAGTACAAGGGAATCTCCCCTTTGCAACAGATGCCACTCTATCTGGGCATCTCTTCTATCAGCACGGCACTCTCTCGGGAGAAGGAATCTTATACCAATCCTCGAAAACAAGTTTGCATTTAAGTGCGTCAAAGCCCCGGGGTTCGATCGTCGAACCGCGGGAGCTTTCACGCAACTTAACTGCAACTTATTTTCGAGGATTGGTATTAGATCTGCCACAGATCAAATTCTTGTTCCAAGCAGAGCAACACGAGAGTCTCTGGAGCGGACACATCACGGCATCGCAGCCAAGAGCTGAACTCACAACCGCCTTTTCCTACAGTAAAAAGAGACTTGTGCTACAAGAATTGCTGCTTAAATCTTGTGACAATCAATTATCAGGCTCCCTAGAGATTGACCTACAAAATCCGAGCGCAGAAGGGAATCTCTCCGTTCAGCTCGGAGAGTATGGCATAGGAAATATTCTACTGGATCCAACAAATGGTCAAACCGCCCTCATCGATCTCTCATGCCACAACCTCAACAAAGCCCATCTCCATATAGAAGACCTGACACTCAAAGCCCACCTCTTCAATCTGCGAGGAAGAGCTGAAGGCTCTTTAAGCCTCACCATGAACCAACTCAAACTCTCTGAGATTCTCTTCTCCTCCATCCACATCAACAGTTCCTCAAGCCTTGAAGGCTTCCCCTTTACCCTCACAGCTGATGGGTTTTGGAAAAAGAATCTGCACGCGGCAGCCTCCGGAGTCGTTACAAATATCCATACCCTCATCCTCAACGATCTGTGTGGAGAACTTTTAGAAGAAAATTTTGCGCTAAAGGATCCGTGCATGATCCGCTTAAACCATGGAGCCTTTTCCTTAAGTCCTTCTACTCTTTTATTTGGTGAAGGAAGTGCAACATTTTGTATGACAAACGAAGAGAACCTTTTTCAGGCAGAAGTTCGAGGAGAACATCTCCCCCTCGATCTCTTTGGGATCCTCGAGCCGCGCTTCCCCCTTAAAGGGAAAAGCTCTTTCGAAGGAAGCCTCTCTGCCACTGCAAGCGCGCTTAATGGCCGCTTTTCTGGTCTTTTGGAGAGTGCCGATTTTGAACAAATCGGCAAAGAAAGACCTCTTAAAGCAAAGGGCTCTCTCCAGGTCAACCTCTCGAACAAAACCCTCCAGATCCATACAAGCCTACTTGCCTCACAAGATCAATTTCTCACCTTGAGTGGAACCATTCCAATCGACTATACCATGCACCCTTTTTCCCTAAAAATAGCTAAAGAGTCACCCGTTTCCGCTGAAATTGTGGCAGAGGGAAAGTTAGAGGAGATTTTTGACTTTGTCAATCTCGGAAGCCATCAACTTCATGGCGTTGTCTTCTCCCACCTTCTCTTATCCAACACACTCAACAAACCGATATTAAAGGGGAGCCTCACCATCCATAATGGTCTTTATGAAAATAGCTTTACAGGTACCTTCCTCAAAGAGATTCACGGAGAGTGCCAGGCGTATCTGGGCTCTTGTTTCCTCACCTCTTTTTCCGGTGTCGACGAACAAGGTGGAAGCGTTGAAGCGACAGGAGAGCTTACGCTCGATCCACAGGACCACTACCCCTTCACCCTACAAGCAAATTTAAGCAACCTCAACTATCTACGCAGCGAGGCACTGACCGCCCACGTGACAGGCCAGATTCTCATCTCAGGTGATCTAAAAGGCGCTGCAATCGATGGGGATCTGGAAATAAAACATGCCGACCTACCGATTCCCGATGAGCTTCCGGTATCAATTCCAGAACTGCCAGTAACTTACGTCTATAACAACCAAAAGGCGCCCTTCTCTTTTCAACCACAACAGCTCTACCCATGTAAACTCGATCTAACACTTCACGCCTCAGGATCTATTTTTGTACATGGCAGAGGACTCTTTTCGGAATGGCAAGGTCAGGCACATGTTACAGGAGATCCGACAGAACTTGGAGGATCCGGACAACTGACTCTCATCTCCGGGGAGTACCTCTTTGCTGGTAAAGCGTTTAAACTGACACAAGGCGAGATTCACATCAGAGATGGCCTAACAGGTGGCGCCTACCTAACACTTCAAGGGCAGCTTGACCTCCCCTCACTGCATGTTACTGCGATGCTGCAAGGACCACTCTCAAGCCCGCGCCTCACCTTCCAATCAGCACCTCACCTGCCGACAAGCTCCATCCTCTCCATGATCCTCTTTAATAAAGAGATCTCTGAAATCACTCCTTTTCAAGCCATCCACATTGCGCAGACAATTGTCTCTCTCTCTGGAGGAACCGGCCCCGATGTTTTGGCAAAAATCCGTAAAAGTCTGGGTGTTGACAGACTCAATATCGTCTCATCGCCGACAGGCTCTGATGAGGTCTCGGTTCAAATCGGCAAATACCTAACGCGCGGGGTTATGGTCACACTCTCTCAAGGCCTCGACACAAGCCACGTCATTGTCGAAGTTGATCTGAAAAAAGGCTTTATCTTTCAAGCTGAAACTCAGGAACAAGAAGAGGGCAAGTTTACCCTCAAATGGAACCGCAACTATTAATCGTTTGCACAAAAAGAGAAAAAGCTGCTACTGTCTCTGTGAAAAAGAAATGGGATTGAAATAGATGAGCATTGATTTTAGTACATTAGGTCTGAGCGCTCCGCACCTCCTCCAAGGAACTAGACGACAAAGCCCCGAAGAGGAAGCGCTGCAACAGAAAATGGAAGCGTTATCCGATCAAATCGATGACGTCTCCCACCATATGGAGACTCTTGATTTAGGAATCAGCCCGGGCGCACTCCTGATGCAGATGTACAATGGACCTTCTGGGTATGAGGCGACTCAAGCTGCAAAGACGCGCCTCCTCTCTGACAAGATGGATAGCCTTGTCACAAATATCGAAGATGTCTCCAATGCGCTCAATGACGTAGAAAATGATACTGACTGCAGTATTGGCGATGCGAAAGAGCGAGCAGAGAGGATCCATCTACTGACCCAAATCCTAAAGAAATATGGAACAGAAAAGTTAGAGGGGCGTGACAAAGAAGCTGTCATCGAACAGTTGAAACGACTCCCTGCGCGCTACGAGCAGCAGGTGAGCGATCTGATGCGCCGTTTAACTGAAGAGACCCACCAGAAAAATAAAGTCGTCGATATTATGCTAGAGATCTTGAAGATGTTAAAAGATGAAGTGCGTTCGTTCTTACAAAGAACTTCTAACAGGTAAAACAAATGGTATTAAGACCAATTGATCTATTTGCTCCGCGCGCTCTCCCCTCCACTATACCAGAGGAGCTAGTCTGTGATGAGATTCGCGTACTCCGGACTGTTCGAAAAGGTGAGTCTGTCTATCATAATTTTCAAGGGAGCAATGAACAGCGCTTACAGAAGCTTTTAAACGAGTATGAAGTGATTGATCTAGATCACAATGAAAAGGTCAAAGCTTACATTGAAGAAGGCGAAAAAAATGCGGCGTGGTCTCTTGTCCTGCGCATCATGAGCTATATCACAGCTGCTGCCTCGATTGTCTTTGGCCTTGCTGCAGCTGCAGTTCCCGGAGCTAGCGTCTATGTTGCAGGTGGCATGATTGCAGCAGGGGTTGTCTCCATTACGAATATCATCTTACAAGATACAGGGATGTGGACAAGTTTGAGTAAATCTCTGAGTAAAGATACAGAGACTCAAGGAGAGCTTGCCTTCTGGATGCCGACAGCTGTTGGAATCACAACCCTTATCATCAACGCCTTCTGCGCCTACTACGCGATCGCAACACTCTATAGCCTCTCCCTTACTCTGACAGCAGCTGAAATTGTCAGAAGGGGTCTTGATGTCGCAACAGGTGTTGCGGTGGTCGGATCAAATGTCACCCAAGCTAAATTCATTGCTAAAAGCGCAGAACTAACAAGATCCAAAGCGCGCTTTGACGAGCAAGACTTTAAACTAAAAGATGGAATGCGCGATCTGAAACGGAGAACCGAACTTAAAAGAGAGGTTGATGAACAAGCAGCCCAATTTATACAAAATAGAACAGCTTTAAAAATTACTACATAAAAAAAGGATAATTATGGCGACAGAAGTTGGTCCAACAAACGTTAGAAGATTTGACGCAACAGAAATTGATCCATCGATCATCGTTCCAATTCCAGATCATCTGATCAAAAGGTTATGCGACCTGATGGAGAGATTAGGTCTTGTCATGTTAAATGTCGAATACACCCATCAAGATGCAACAAAGGGCCGGTATCACCGTTTCGATGATATGAATAAGAGCCAGTACAACATGATGATCAACGAAGCTATTGCAACAGGTGTGGGAGCCATTGCAGGCGTCCCCCTCTTCTTGCCTGGTAGTGATGTGGGTCGAGGCCTCTCAACAATTGCGTCTGCTGGGACTCAATGTGCCGGCCAGGTCTTCCGCGCGACAAACACACAACGCTCAAGAGACTATGAGCTTGTGCGCAATGTTCTTGCAACCGATGATCCACGTGCTCTTAATTCTTGGGATGAGCAGCGTAAAAGCGTCGCTCAAGGGATCGACGGCCTGATGGCAGAGACCCATCGCGGAGACCCAAAACTCTCTAGATAACCGTTGCCACACCGATTTTTTTCTGTTATACATGGGCTTATTGAATCTTCAATAGGCCCCTTATTTTATGGAACTCTCTCCCCCAATTAAAGAGAAGACCCAAGTTGTCTTAGAAGAGATCGAAGAGAAGGCTTTTTTTCTTGTCGCGATCGGCGAATATATGCAGCTGATCTGGGCAGTTATCCTCGCGACGATCCAGCGCCTTCCCGCTTTTCGCCTCATTCGCAATCAGCTCTACGATATCGGCGTCACCTCTCTACCTGTTGTCTCCATTACCGGCTTCTCGACAGGTCTTGTACTCGCGGCCCAATCGTTCTACCAGCTCTCCGATAAAGGGCTTGCAAGCGTGACAGGCATTATGGTGGCAAAAGCGATGGTGACAGAACTCGGCCCTGTTCTGACAGCTTTTATGGTCACAGGACGCGTTGGCGCCGCCATGTGTGCAGAACTGGGTACCATGCAAGTGACCGAACAGATCGATGCGCTCCATACGATGTCTGTCAACCCGCATCGCTACTTAATTGCGCCGCGTTTCATCGCCGGCACCTTTATGATGCCTTTACTTACGATCTTTAGCATTATCATGGGGATCTTTGGCGGCTACCTGATCTCGGTCTTCTTTTTTGGCATGTCACCCTCTGCCTATTTCGACCCGATGCCAGAACATATTAGCCTATTTGACCTCTCTACCGGGATTATTAAGTCATACATTTTTGGTATTTTTATTATGACGATCTCCTGTTATAAGGGGCTCAATACATCTGGAGGAGCCGCCGGCGTCGGACGGGCGACAACAAATAGTGTTGTCGTCGCCTACTGCTGTATTCTCCTCTCTAACTTTTTTATAACGATGGCCCTAAACCTGATCCGCGACAAACTCTCTTTACTACTTTCAAACCTATGATTCTCATTAAAAATCTCTGGAAAAAGTACGATAAGACAAACGTCATGGCAGGCCTTAACCTTGAAATTCAGACTGGCGAAACGCTTGTCATCCTAGGAAGATCAGGTGTGGGGAAGAGCGTTCTTCTCAAGCATATCATTGGAATTTCTAAGCCAGACGCCGGATCTATCATCGTTAATGATCAGTCGATCACAGATCTATCAGGACAAGAGCTCTATAAAGCACTGCATCAGATGGGGATGCTTTTTCAAGGTGCTGCCTTATTTGATTCCATGACTGTCGAAGAGAATACCGGCTTTTATCTGACAGAGCATGGCAAAAATGGGACCCCCTATCCACAAAAAGAACTCGAAGAGCTCATTGCCCACGCACTCGAGATGGTCGGCCTTGCCGGCACACAAAAAAAGATGCCGTCAGAACTTTCCGGAGGCATGCGCAAAAGAGCGGGTCTTGCGCGCCTCATCGTCTATCGCCCGAACATCCTCCTCTATGATGAGCCGACAACCGGGCTTGACCCCATCACTGCCATGCACATCAATGAATTGATTGTCAAAACACAGCAGGAACTCAAAGCCACGAGCGTTGTCGTAACCCACGACATCATATCCGCCCTCTATGTCGGCGACCGCCTGGCCCTCATCGATGAGGGTAAAATCGTCTGCATCGACACCCCTGACAACTTTATGAAATTCAACCACCCGATCATCGACTTCCTGCGCCAGATCATCTCTCAAGATCCCAGATCCTTTAGAAAGCCAGCCTCTTAGGCGACTGTAATCTCCTTACAGAGATAGACATCTTGGATCGCATGGAGGAGCTCAACGCCATCTTTTAACGGTTTCTGGAACGCTTTTCTACCGGATATCAGACCGATGCCGCCGGCCCGCTTATTGATGACAGCTGTCTCTACAGCCGATGCCAAATCGTGATCCCCTGAAGGGCCTCCAGAATTGATGAGGCCAATGCGCCCCATATAATCATTGACAACCTGATAACGGGTCATGTCAATCGGATGGTCCGAACAGAGCGTCTGATACATCGCCTCTGTCTGCTTGCCACATTTCAAATCTTTAAAGCCACCATTACAGATAGGCAGTTTCTGCTTCACGATGTCGGCACCAATTGTGCAGCCAAGATGGTTGGCCTGGCCCGTAATATCGGCAGCTTCATTATAGTTTTTGGCGCCCGTATGAAAGGCGCTATTGCGCACGTAACACCAGAGGATTGTCGCCATACCCAAATCGTGTGCCTGAGCAAAAGCGTGGCTCACCTCCGTAATCTGACGCCGGCTCTCTTCTGAACCAAAGTAGACAGTGGCACCGACTGCCACACATCCCATATCATAGGCTTGCTTAATCGAAGCAAAAAAGACCTGATCGTAGCTATTGGGATAGGTAAGCTGCTCACTATGGTTAAACTTCAAAATAAAAGGGATCTTATGGGCATATGTGCGCGCCATAGAGCCAAGAACTCCAAGTGTTGATGCAATCCCATTACAGCCCCCCTCTAATGCCAGTTTGATCAAATTTTCCGGATCGAAGTAGTCGGGGTTTGGCGCAAAAGAGGCGCCGGCTGTATGCTCTATCCCCTGATCGATCGGCAAAATCGAAAGATAGCCAGTTTTAGAGAGTCTTCCATGACTAAAGAGGGTTTGGAGAGAGCGCAGCACACGCACATTGCGATCCGATGGTAAAAAAATCTCATCAACCCAATGTGGCCCCGGAATATGGAGCCGCTCTTTTGGGATTTTTGGTGTGTGGTTCAGTAGAGACTCTGCTTTACTTCCTAGGAGCTCTTGAATTTTTTGATACGCTATCACAACAATACCTCACGAGTTGAATAACTGCTGAATCTCTTCAAATGTCTTTCCCCGCGTCTCAGGGATATAACGATAAGTAAACCAGAAGGCAACAATCGCGACAAGGGCATAGATTAAAAATGTGCCCGACAGTGTCACATGGGCTACAAGATCTAAAAAAATAAAGGCTAGAAAAAAGTTAGCTGCCCAGTTAACGGCAAGAGAGAGACCCATCGCGTGTCCCCGAATTTTCACAGGGTAAATTTCTGAAATCAGCACCCAGGGAATGGGGCCAAGACTTACCGCAAAAAGAACAATGTAGGCAAGCAGAGGAATTTGAGGGGAAATCATCGAAGGAAATACCAAAGAGAGTGCCAAAATAGAGAGAGCAAGAGTCATTCCAGCACTCCCCAGAAGGAGAAAAAAGCGACGCCCCAATCGATCTAATAGAAGTGTGGCGCATAGAGTGGCGATGACATTGACAACTCCAATGCTAATTGTCGCAATCACTGCACCCTCTTTTGTATGAGTCCCTGCCATCTCAAAAATCATCGGCGCATAATAGATCACCGTATTAATCCCTGAGAGCTGTTGGAAAAGACTTAAGAGAATCCCAATGAGAACAAGGAACCGATACTCTTTATGAAAAAGGGAAGAAAAGCGCCTCTCCTGACTCAACTCATGGACCCTTTCTGGCTCTTTGATAAAAAAAAGACCGACCAGTTGGATGAAAGCCGGGATAAAAGCGACACCAAACATCTCTCGCCACTCTCCAGCCTCTCCAAAGTAGCTATTGACCAGGTAGGCGACCAAAATGCCAATTGTCAGCGCCAGCTGATTCATGGAGACAAATCTGCCGCGGAGCGAAGGAGGGGCAATTTCAGCAAGGTAAAGAGGAGCTCCAATTGAAACTAGACCTACAGCAAAACCTGTCAACGTACGAGCAATTAACAGGGTAATAAATGAGGGGGCCACCATAGAAAAGAGGCTTCCCATACAGAAAATCAGCGCTGTCACGATGAGCGTCTTTTTTCGCCCCAAAAAATCGGCCATTTTGCCAGCACACAAAGAGCCCAGCAAAGCACCTAGAAGCAAGATACTCACAACCATCCCCTGCTGAAGAGAAGTTAACCCAAATTCAGCGGAAAAAAAGAGAAGTGCTCCTGCAATAACAGCAAGCTGATAACCGAAAAGAAAACCACCGAGCGATGCGATAAAGAGTGTAAACATCCCTAAATATATAGAGGAAGACTTAATAAAAAGCAGCATCTGAGTTCGGGGATTAAGAAAAATCGACGTTCAGCATAAAATTTTAATTTTAAAGTTTTGTTGCTGTTATGGCCTGCTTCATTGCTCCAAAATCTGCGAAAAAAATCCTTCAAAAATCAGCTATGTACTCATTAAGGGATAGGTTCATTTGACTTCTTTCGAAATTCGCTTTGTTTAGAAAAATTGATGTTTTTTGTGGAGATGTGGCGCCAAATTTTTCGAGCATGTGTGAACACATGTTCGAAAAATTTGGCGCCACAGATTCCAAAAAAGGCAATTTTAATAAACAAATGGAATTTCGAAAGAAGTCTATTTGTTAATAGAGACAAGTAGCCATACGCAGCTCCTCTTCGTTTGTTAACAAAGCTCCGCATGACGGACGAGCTCGATTATTCGGTAAAAGAGTCAAGGCTCCAAACAGTTTTTTTATCTGTCCTATTGTACCAGTAAGGACGACTCAACTGAGCAGCACTCTTTGGATAATAATCGCGGGACATATAACGCCACACTTCCGTCTTTGTCCAATGGTCTTTCAAGATTCCCTTCTCTGAATCCCAGATCAACCGCCCTGAGTACCCCTCTAATCCAATAGTACGGTCACCTAGTTGATACAGATCCATTTTAGTTCCTGAGGGTTTAATCGTTACAACAACCGGTGGACGCGCTGGCCTCGATTCTGAACCTAGAGAGGATAGCTCCGCCAAAACAGGCTCCGGGCTAGAATCGGCCGTTCTCTTATGCTCTGGGTGGTGATCAGGGGTCTCCAATCGTACATCACTGTGCTGAGAATCGCGCTTCTGGGTAGACAAACACGAAGCAATAGCCTGCTTGTATGGAGCGATGATCGCAAAAGCCGACCCTGCCAACGCCTTGAGCAAGATCATATTGAAGTTGCGAACCTTTTCGAAGCAGCACCCAAAAACAATCGTAACAGGAAGCATTAACACAAGAGCTGCAATCTCCATCACAGTCTCAATAACGGCAAGAAGAGGAGTTAAGCCTTGAGCAAGTCTGTAAGGGGCAGCAGAGGGACGAGTTAAAGCGCTATGCGCTTTCACATCCATCCGTTCTTCTAAACGACCGCTGAGCGATTTTTCAAGATTAAATACCGGCATAATGATCCAATTTATTTTTATTTTATTATAAAAGATTAATTAATTAAAAACAAGTTAATTATAATTTTTAAAAAGAGCAAACCTAGAAAAGGTTGACCGAAGAAAATGGCGTCTTTACTTGATAAAAAGCAGTAAGCTTTTAAGGTACTCCCCTTCTGGGTGGAAGAGCGAGATGGGATGATCTTCTGCTTGGATGTGGCGCGACAGAATCTGAAGTGAGCGTCCAGCTTCCAGAGCTGCTTGAAAGAGCAGTTGTCCAAAGAGCCTTGTGTCGATGTGGTAGGAGCAGGAAGCTGATAGAAAAAGAGTTCTTGGAAGTGCCTTTTGAAAGACAAGGCGATTGATCTCCTTGTAGGCAGATGCGGCTTTTGCCACATCTTCTCTTTTCTTGGCAAAGGCCGGAGGATCCAAGATAATCAGATCAGCATCCAGATGATTCTGATTCCGTAAAAAGTCAAAGAGATCAGATTCAATACAGCGATGGTTGGAAAAACCATTTAAGGAGACATTTTTTTCACACATCTCAAGGGCCAAACGACTTTGATCAAGGCTTGTCACATGTAGAGCTCCACCCTGCAGTGCATAGAGAGAAAATCCACCTGTGTAGGAGCAGAGGTTTAGGACTCTGCGCCCCGGCGCATACTCTTGGATCTTTTCACGCATCCGTCTCTGATCAAGAAAAAGGCCCGTTTTTTGCCCTGTCTCACAATTGACGTAAAACGAAATACCATTTTCTACCACCTGTGCTTCGACAATCTTTTTTCCATAGATCGTCTCTGCAACAATGGGAAGTTCCTCTGGGTTTGTGTGACTAGCTTTTAGGTAAATGCTCTCTGGTCGGATAATCGATACTAAAGCATCAACAATGTTACTTTTCAGTCGCCACATCCCCCATGTGCTGATCTGCATCACGTAAAGCCCGTCATACCGATCAACGACAAGTCCAGGTAATCCATCGCCTTCGCCATTAATCAAGCGGTACGCACTGCTCTTTTTTTCTTTAAAGAGCCTCTCTCGCAAGATCACAGCCTCTTGAATCTTCTCTTCAATCACCTCATCAATCGACCTCTGATCAAAGCTCAACACTCTGGCAACAAGGGAGTTCCCCGGATTACAATAGGCTTGAGCCAGAAACTCTCCAGAAGAGGAGTGAACAGGAAGAATCGTCCCTTTATCACAAAGAGGAAGTTCTTTAAGCGCACCAGAAAAGATCCAGGGGTGGCGCTGCACAAGCGCCTTTTCTCTCCCCTCTTTTAAGATAATCACAGACATACGAGCTTAGTCTTCTGTTTCACAGGAGCCAGAACATGACCAATCAGATCGTAATCTGCAACATCTGTAATCTCAACTTCGTACAACTTTCCAAAGGCCGTGACCTTGCGCCCATCATTGATGATCACCTGGCCATCGATTTCGGGACACTGACCGTAAAATCTTCCGCGCATCAAAAGCTCGGAATCAGGATGGTATCCTTCGACGACAACCTGTAGCTTTTGGCCGATGTAGGCCTTGTTGCGTTTTTTAACGACCTTTTTTTGCATTTTAACAAGTCTCTCAAAACGGCTCTGTTTCACCTCTTCTGAAACAGGATCTGGGAGCGTCGCAGAAAAAGCCCCTTCTTCCTCTGAGTATTTAAAGATTCCGACGTTGTCGAGCGGGTATTTTTGAATAAACTCGAGTAATTCTTCAAACTCCTCATCGGTCTCGCCAGGAAAACCGACCATCAGACTTGTTCGAATCACAATCCCCAGAACTTCTTTGCGTAACCGCTCTAAAATATGGATAATTTCAAGCCGTGAGGTTTTGCGGCGCATCAATTTTAAGATCCGGTTATTGATGTGTTGTAGTGGCATGTCCAAATAACGACAAATGCGCGTATCGGATTTAATCAATTCAATCAACTCATCTGTAATTTCATCTGGATAAAGGTAAAGAAGGCGTAGCCAGAACGATTTATCAACTTGCAGCATCTCTTTGAGCAAAAGTTCAAGACCATTGGCAACTCTCTTCTCTTTTCGGTAGTCTCCAAGATCTTGAGCAATGAGGATGATCTCGTGAACACCTTCTTTTAAAAAAAGGTTAAATTCTTTCATCACCTGAGCCGGCTCTTTGCTCTTGAGGTGGCCTTTAATCTGAGGAATAATACAAAAGGCACACCGTTTTGCACACCCCTCTGCGATCTTTAAATAAGCGTAATGCTTTGGAGTCGAACGAACGCGCGGGACCTCTCCTGATTCCAAATAACTCCTCGCTGTCGTGACAGACTCTCCAGGGGTGGCTGCATGGATCGCATCGAGGATCTTTTCCATGTCGCCAGAACCGAGAAAATAGTGGACTCCAGGAAACTGCTCTCTAATTTGAGGCCCACTTTTTTGTACCATGCATCCAGTGACAATTAGCTTTGCCCCCGGCTTTTTCTCTTGTAAAAGCTCTTCAATTGTCTGACTCGACTCTCGACGTGACTCCTCTAAAAATCCACACGTGTTGACGATCAGATAATCTGCTTCTCTGATCTGATCCGTTGCCTCATAACCGCTTTTTAATAAAATACCGAGCATCACCTCGCTATCAACGAGATTTCTTGGACAACCAAGGCTTGTTAAATGAATTTTATTTCCTGGTATCATACTTCCCCTTTTTGGAGGTAAATGATACCGTATTACCCATATGTTAATCCACCTTTTAAAAAAATCTCAGATCTTACTCCTGTCACTCTGGATTGTGATCACAATAACTTTTTTTTTGGTCCACTCAATACCAGGAGACCCTTTTGCCCAAGATCTGCCGCTGCAGCAAGAGGTCTTTCAAGCAATGCGACGTCACTACAAGCTTGATCAGCCGCTCCATATCCAATACCTCTATTACTTAAAAAATGTCTGCTCTGGAAATCTTGGCCCCTCCATGCGTTACGAAGGCCAGACTGTTCAAAAAATTATTTTCTCCACATTTCCCATTTCTTGTAGACTCGGTCTTCAATCCCTTGTTATTGCAATTTATGGCGGCATAGTTCTTGGAACAATTGCCGCCCTAAACAGGGGGAAGTGGCAAGAAAAACTCATCCTCTTTATCACAACTCTTGGCATTTCAATGCCCAGTTTTATTTTAAGCGTTCTCCTCCAGTATCTGTTTAGCTATAAACTCAACCTCTTACCTGTTGGACGCTGGGGCAACTTTGAACAGACAATTCTTCCCTCTTTATCCCTTGCCCTTCTACCCATGGCCTCAATAACGCGCCTTTTTTCTTCAAGCCTGAGAGATGTCCTAAAAAAAGATTATATTGTAACCGCTAGAAGCAAAGGGCTCTCTTCTTTAAGACTATGTCTCTACCACACCCTTCCTAATGCCATCTTGCCAGTCTTAACGTATCTGGGGCCAACTATTGCCCATATCCTAATGGGCAGCTTTATCATTGAAAAGGTCTATGCAATACCGGGACTTGGACAATGGTTTGTCTTAAGCATTTCCAATAATGACTATACGATGACCCTCGGGCTGACCCTCTTTTACGGCACAATTTTGAGCATCTCGCTTATCCTCATCGATCTTTTGAACCACTGGCTTGATCCGAGGTTACGTCATGGGTAAACTCTATCTTGGGGCCTCTATTCTTCTTCTGATTATTCTCACAGCCCTCTTAGGCCCCCTACTCTCTTCATACTCCTATCACGAAACAGATCTCTGTTGGAAAAACAGCGCTCCCTCACTTCAATTTCTCTGCGGGACAGATGAGCTGGGACGCGACCTCTTTGTCCGTATCTGTATGGGCGCGCGCCTCTCTCTGTTTTTAGGAACAACAGCCGCTTGCATCGATCTTGTGATCGGAGCAATTTTTGGGTCAGTAGCTGCTCTTTCTGGAAAAAAAGTTCAAACAGTCATGCTACGCAAGCTTAATATCCTCTCGACAATCCCCTACTTGTTACTCGCCACTTTTTTAACACTTCTTCTAGGACCTGGAACAGGAACCATTCTTGTTGCCCTCACCATCACAGGCTGGGTCAGCATGGCGCGAACAGTCTATGCTCAGATTACAAAACTAAAAAGCCAAGAATTTGTGATTGCCGCAACCTTGATGGGGGCATCGAATTATCACCTCTTGCGCTACCACTTCCTGCCACATATGCTCGATAACATGATCATCACCACGACGCTTACGATTCCAGCCGCCATTTTCACAGAAGCTTTTTTAAGCTTCCTCGGCCTTGGGGTTCAAGCGCCTCTTTCAAGTCTTGGAAGCATGGCAGACGCAGGAATCCTCTCTTTGCGCTACCATCCCTGGCACTTTTTCTTCCCGGCCGGAACAATTTCCCTTCTCATCTTTAGCCTTCATCTTCTTGCCGATGGGCTGCAACAGAGGAGGGAGCCGTGCTAGAAGTTGAAGAGTTATCTGTTACAATTGGTACCACACGCATTGTCAATAACGTCACCTTCTCTATTAACCCACATGAAGTAGTAGGTCTTATCGGAAAATCTGGCTCTGGGAAAAGCTCTCTTGCAAAAGCAATAGCTGGGCTACTGCCTCAAGAAGCTTGTGTCGTCGGAACAATCAGAACGCAAAAGAAACGCATCGCCTTTATCTTTCAAGATCCCAAGTCGGCTCTAAACCCGCTGTTACGTATAAAAACACAACTTCTAGAGAGTCTTAGCCTCGGATTCCCAGATCTTTCGAAAAAAGCCCGCGATAAAGAAGCAGAGACTCTTCTTACCCATGTCGGCTTTGATGATCCTCATAGAATCCTTGATCTATATCCACACCAACTAAGTGGCGGCATGCAGCAGCGGGTACTCATAGCTCTTGCGCTCGGTTTAAACCCCGACATTCTGATCGCCGATGAACCGACAACAGCACTTGATTGTGTCACTCAAAAGTTGATCCTAGATCTGTTTCATCGAGTCTGGAAAAGAGGCGTTTCTATACTTTTGATCAGCCACGATCTTGCAGTCTTGCGTTTTGCAACCCGTCTTCTTGTGATGGACCAGGGGGAAATTGTCGAAAAGGGACCTCTTGAGCGGCTCTTGTCCCAACCCGAGCATCCCATCACAGAGCAGCTCATTTGTGCAGCAGAGGCGTTTTATGATTGAATTACTAAATGTGTATAAAACATTCGGAAAAAAATCCATTTTACGCGACATCTCCTTAAAAATTGTTCAAGGAAGAGCTCTTGGCCTTGTGGGAAAATCAGGCGCTGGCAAAACAACCCTTGCCCATCTGCTTCTTGGAAAAACCACTCCTACGAGCGGCACGATTCTCTTCGAGGGAGAAGATATTGCCCTCTTTTCTCGTGCCGAAAAGAAGGCGTTTGGACAAAAGGTGCAGCTCATCTTCCAAAATCCGTACAGCTCCCTCAACCCGAGGATGCAGGTTACTGATATTATTCAAGAGCCCCTTCTGATCCACAAAAAACAAAAAAGAGTCGATTCTCGTGAACTGCTCCTCGCCGTCGGGTTAAAACCGGAAGATGCAAAAAAATACCCGCACCAGTTTAGTGGAGGACAAAGACAGCGCATCGCCATTGCCCGTGCCCTCGCCCTCGAGCCGCGTCTTTTGATCTGCGACGAAGCGCTTGCCTCCCTTGATCTTGTCGCCCAACTGGAAATTATCTCCCTCTTAAAGCAGCTGAGGGAGGATAGGGGACTGACTTATCTGTTTATTAGCC
>Ga0207080_1064_pt1 | contig 23407 bp, 27 predicted proteins | sample Alteio_BWMinHeat_58_FD_153532 | JGI IMG/M metagenome (GOLD analysis project Ga0207080, IMG submission 153532) | Enriched cells from forest soil in Barre Woods Harvard Forest LTER site, Petersham, Massachusetts, United States -... | ecosystem: Environmental > Terrestrial > Soil > Temperate forest >...
ACTGATTTAAAGGAGCGAACCTCATTTAAAATGGAGGTTTCCCGTATTGCCGCAGATGGGATGCGCGTTGTTACAGAAACTGGAATAAAAATCCAAACTTCTGCTGACTCCTTGACACAAGCTCTCAGAGGGGATTTTAAGGCTCAAGGAAAATGGGGAGAGTTTATTTTAAAAAAAACACTTGAAAGATCAGGGCTTCAAGAAGGTGAGCACTACACGGTTGAAACAAGTTATGAAAATGCAGAGGGTAATCGACAACGTCCTGATATAACTGTGCTGTTGCCTGATCAGAAAAGCCTATTTATTGATTCTAAAGTCTCACTTGCACATTACATTCAATATATTGACGCTTCAGACGAATTAATTAAAGCTTCAGCATTAGAAAATTTAATTTCAGCATTTTGCAATCACATTAAAATCTTAAGTGGAAAAGAATATCAAGATGTTTCAGGTGTTGATACTGTTGATTTTGTTCTCATGTTTATTCCTGTCGAGTCCATTTTTTCTCTAGTTACTGATAATTATGACAAATCAAACACTGAAACATTATTTGAATTTGCTTGGAAAAAAGGAGTTGTTATCTCCTCTCCAACAACACTGATGCCTATATTAAAAACAATTAACCGATGCTGGAACATTGACAACTACAATAAAAATGCACAAAACATTGGGAAAAAAGCTGGAGAACTATATAAAAAATTTACAACGCTTATGGTCAGTTTTGAAAAAGTCGGGAGAAATATAGAAAAATCTCAAGAAGCCTTTATTGAAACAAAAAAATTAATCCAATGTGGTAATGGTAATATTTTAAAAAGATGCGATGAAATTAGAGGTTTGCTAAACAAAAAGAGGTCAGGACCCTTAGAGCACTACTATGATGAAACCGACGATTTCGATGAAGATGACAATTCTGAGAGTCAGCTAGCCCAAGTTGGAGTTTCAAATGACTTGCCATTCTAAACAGTCCTAAACCATTCGACATTTAAGCTCACAATTTGGGCAGAGCACAGGTTTTTAAGTCACCTAAGTATCGCGATGCAGCCTATGCCAGCCCAATAAAACCGGAGGACCATTCTCCTAGAAACAATTCGAATCTGAATTGTTTCGATTGCTTCGCACCAGTTCCAAGATCCACAAAAGACATTCCACCTTGAGTTCTTCAGGGGCGATGTCTTGGAGGGTCCAGTAATCCCCACTGAAGTTGGGATACTTGGTTTGAAGCCATTTTTCGAAAAATTGTTTTCCGAATAAAGCTTTTTTGCGCTGTTCTAATTGAACCAATCTTGTATCCCAATTTTTTTTCATAAATCATTAGATTTGAAAAGGATTTTGGATTGAGGGGATTCAGAGAACTGCTCAAGGGCAGAGAGCCTTTCTTCGATATCCATGAGCTCAGTCCCCTTAAACGCGTTTGATAGAATTTTTTCAGCAGCTAATAGCCGGATACGCGGATCCTTATCATCGAGAAGATAGAGGATAGTTCGAACGGCCTTTTGAGACCCGGCTTTAAGAGCTGCAAGCGCATCACAAAAAGTAGTGTTCCTTTGTTTCTTTAATTCTTCTTGAAATTCAGGTTGTTTAAGCCACGAGTAAATTTGCTTAGAGGTAATTCCTGCTCGACGAGCCGCTTCCTCATAAGAAGGGCTATGAAGCAGATGAGGAAGAACTTGTATCTGCCTTTGGGATAATTTTGAATTTTCATTACTTTTCATAACTTTTTTCTCCTTCGAAGTCTGAAGTTGCGAATCCAATAAAAAAAAGGAGGCGTCTTTTTTCAAAGGTTCGATAATTTTCTGTAAAATTCGGCTCCTAGCGGCCCTTTTTTAACGTCCAATAGTTTAGATAGACTCTTTGCCTGGGTAAATTAAGATAGTAAAAAAACACCCTCCCTACTGCCCTTTTACTTCATCCCAGTCGAGCATTTTTCCTTCTTTTTGTGCAGTTTTCGGCCTTATTCCGAGTCTCGATGGCCACAAAGGACATGTCGGAACTTGGCATAAGCGTATTTCCTTGTGAGAGCCGCAGGCGCAGTCCAAACATTTAGCACGTATCGCTTTTAAAGAGGACAGTTCAGAATTCTGCTGAATAGCCTCTTTAATTTGCTTCAATTTGTTTGATTCGTTTTCTTTATTCATGTTTTACCTATAATTATTTTGTTGCGTAACTGGTTTTTAGAAGTTTTTGTAAGCATAGGAGCCCCTACCTAGTACCCTATTCCTGTATTGGTCCGCGGACGTCCGCGGACGGGCTATGGTTAAAAACAAGTCGGATACCCTTGTAACATCGCTCCCTGGTTTGATTTTCCTGCGGTCTGGTCCTTTCAATTTTAGGGAAAGCCGCTCGAAGGTTTTTACCGAAGGATTGTTCATTTCCGGCATGAGGATGCCCAGTAGAAGCGCACCAGCATCTCCAAGCTGAGAATAGATCTTCTATGGAGACTATTGCCTGCGGCTTGAATTCGCATCTTTGAGCAATAAAAACCTTGATCGGACTGGTCATAGCTTCAAGTTCTTCGATAGTTTGAGCGGATGATGCGGGCTGAATAAATTTGCCTCTTACTTGCAATCGGGCAAGTTCTTTCAGGGCCCATAGTAAAATGCCTGGCAGCTCTGCACGGAGTCGAACAGACAGAGAAATATCTTCTTGACCAAGCCAGCTTTTTGTAAGCGTTAGAACAACATATCGTTTGGCAAGAGCCCCACTCGCATCCCGCATATCTGGAATTTCATTGCTCATCATAGCAATCCGAGTTGGTAATTGAACTGTTAGAGGAGGCAAAAATTTACGATTGATGGTCAATGGATCTTCACCGCTGATGCTGAGAAGCCTCTCAATGATTACGCTGTTGGTTCCTTTGCTACTCAGACGAGCATCAGAGACTAGGGCGAGCATCTTATTCAAGAAGGGTTGAAGACCGAATTCCCCTCCAAGGCTTGAGAGTGTGGGACCAATGACGTTGAAGGATCCCAACAGCTCTATTAAGCAGCGGCCGATAGTTCCTTTTCCGCTTCTTGGAGGGCCGATGATCAGAAGGATTTTATGTAGTTTGGTATCGTGTGTGAGGCAATACCCAATCCATTCCTGAAGTGTTTGCTGGCTTTCTTGATCTTCGGACCAAATAGAGTTTAGGAACTCTAGCCATTCTTGCGGCTCCGCAGCTTGAGGATCAAAGTCGAATGTCAATGAATTCACGTTCATCAGCAATGGCGTGTGTGGTATAAGATCCGAAAGTGAATTCTCGAGCCAATGTTCTACGTTGAGAAGGCCGTTATTGAAGGAGATAAGATATTGGGTATTGGGGCCTTCTCGGCCGTCCAGCCAAATAGCACCGCTAGCGGGATGATGATCGTGATGGCATACTGCACGAAGAGCATCGATGATTTGATCAACTTTAAATTTGGTAGGGTTGAAACATTCCAAGTACCCTGCATCGCTTGCTTTCTTTGCATCTCTGAGAAAAGCGTAAATATTCTGCCGCATTGCTTCTTCACTCAATTCGACGTACTTCACCCCGTTCCATCGCCAAAACATATTCGAACAGTAATAGAGGGTTCTATGTCCTTTCCATAAGAACTGTTCATTGATTAGAGCATCGGCGATTAGAAGAGGAGCTCCAGAGTCGAATATTTTTTCGCCACGGTCTGCTTTTAAATGCGACAGCTCTTTTCTTGCCTGATTGATAGTCTCTCTTGATTTTTGCAAAGCGCTCCTTCGCTCATAAAAATCTTTTTCAATACGGATTCTTGCTGAACTTTTGCCCTCTTCGGAAAGAGGTTGGTCGAAATCTTCCGGTCGGAGAGAGGTGTCATATCGATAGACGTCTTCCAAAAGCTGCATATTATCTTCGTAGAGTTGCTCCTCCAGGATTTCCAGCCGGGATTGACGGCCAGCGATTTTCGGATTAGAGGGAATCATTCCTTTTGGCAGAGGCATGACTTGTACCTCGCATTGGAGGCCTGCTGCATCGATTGCTTTTTGGACCTCTTCCTTTTGAAAGAGAGGGCAAAGCCAGCCGTGGATCATTCCATTCCAACTGCATCCAAACGATTTAATGCGGCCCTTGATTCCTTTACCCAAGCTATTTTGGAAGCGGAATAGGGCAAAACGGTCGACTTTCATCGATTGTGCTTGCCGAGGGTCTTCTTTGTGACTTTCGTTTAAAGACATACAATCCCTCGAATTATTTACTACCTTTTTCTCGAAGGAGACGGAAAAGCGTTGCAGGCAATACAAGCCTTCGGCGCCCAACTTTCAAAAAAGCCTTTTTCATCCCGTTAACCTCATCTTCAAAAGCCATTTTTCTCAGGGCACCGAGACTCGGGTATTGAAATTTTTGGCAAAATCCTTTGAAGGTCACTGGTACTTCTTCGTCATCATTCACTGGGAACCTCCTGATTCTGGTGTTTTTCTTGTTGCTTCTCATTGAACCAGAATGGGTTAATTAAACCATCAACGTCATGAAAAGACGTGTCTTTTTAGAAACGAATTGATAGGAGGGAGAAAAAAAGAGGTGTCATAAATGACATGGCTGATTTGACGGGTCTATTTGCCCTTTCCGCGGACTTTTTCTTTTTTAGGACGAGGATCGAGTCTATGCTTTCTTACGATACGTTCCCATTGAGTTCGAGAGAGAACTTTTTTCTTACCCCGAAAATCTTTTGGGCACTCTAGAACGTAATAGTCATAAACTTGGTCGTAATTATCTGTTGGATTCTCCTTCCAGTACAACTCTGTTATTTCGATGGCGAAAGATTCTCGCTGCGTTTCCACTAATTTTGATTTACCTGTATCCTGGCTTAGTTTTGCTTCGATTCCCATGAGTTTAGTGTGAACATGATTTTGCCAAGAGCGAAAATACTCTTCATAGTCTGCGCGGTGAATCTGGTATTCAATAGGAAGCATTGGATCTAGGGAAGGTTGTGGGGGGAGAGCAAATTTCGATACTAGGGAGCGTTGGGCAATTAGATGCAAGTTCCTTTCGCAAATAGCAGCACTTGCATCCCATACATGAAGCCGGATGTGAGCCCATTTTCCTCGGGGATATTGCATTTCAGGCAAATCACTCTTAAGATCTCCCATCTGTCTTAAAAATAAGAGTCTATCCAAGCAAAAAGAAGCATCAAGTACGGCTAGTCGTTGCATCTGCTCCTGTTTATAAAGGTCTTTAAGACCCGGTTGATAAAAAGGGTTGGGAAGAGGTAAGTTCAATGAAGCGGCGAGTTTTTGCATCTGGGTCATCAGCTGAATGTGGAGGGGGAGAGGATGGTTTTCTGGAGCAAAAACAATGCTCTTAATGCATACGAGCGTTTTATGCTGCTTCCAGCCGGCACAGGGGTGTTTCCATAGATAGAGCCATGCTTCTTCGCAGCGTTCTAAACAGTAGAGATTGTAGCCCTTCCTATTGTTGTTCGATTGAGCATTCAGTTCTTCAATAAACTCTTTGAAAAGAGGGTTTTGTTGAAAGTTAGCTACAAGAGCCGTCAGGAGGTCATAGAAGTTGGGATCTTGCTTCGTTTGGCGGATGCGTTCGCATACAGCGTCAAAGTCTTGACTAAATTGCTTTAGTGAAGATGGAAGGCAGATTGTCATAGTGGCTCTTCTTGGGTTTTAAAAAGATTATTACTTGTTTTTTGCACAATCCGAGCGATGTGCTCCTTACTGAAGTGACTGTAACGCCGAGTCATAACTGGAGAAAAATGTCCAAGTATCTCCATCAATTCTCCCTGTGTCGCTCCATTCATCGCCATATGAGATGCTGCTGTGTGTCGCAAATCATGAAATGTAAAGTCCTTCAAATTCGCTTCTTGAACTGCTTTGTGAAAAGCTTTTCTGATAAGAGAATAGGGATAGCGCTTCTCTGAATTTTTGGATGGAAATAAAAAATTCTCGGAAAGTTTTGAGTGAGCAGACTCCTTGAGGTAGGCAGTGACTTGGTCAGGAAGAGGGATAAAGCGAGAGCTGCCGTTTTTGGTCATCTCAAGCGTTACAAAGCCATTTTCAAAGTCGATGTGCTTCCAGCAAAGATCGACGATCTCTCCAAAGCGTAGTCCCATTAGCGCTGCGATGAGAGCCATCCCATATAAATGAGGATTCTTACTTTGTTTGCAACACTCCAAAAAAAGATGCAGCTCTTCACGAGATAAAAACCTATCTCGTCCCCTGCTCTCTTTTAACTTAGAGACTCTGCGAAAAGGATTATCGTTGATCCACTGCCATTCTTGAAAAGCCAGAGAAAAGGCTCTGCCGAGGGTAGAAAAATACCTATTGACGGTCGAATGGGACCTCTTCTTTTTTCGATTGGTTATGCCGTTGAGCAGAGTTTCTCGCGCCTCCACTAACAGGCGAGGAGTGATCTCGATTAGGGCTCTATTGCCATAGTGCTCTCGCCACCAGTCCAAATGCGATGTCTGATCTCTTAGACGGTCGGGAAATTTATTCAGGTGAAGGTTGATATACTGATCGATTAGATCAGATAACTTGTACTTTCGTGCTTTGTTATCGGGAACGTGCTTTCCATCAAGAATAGCACTCTCCTCTTTTCTGACCCAGTTCTTCGCTTCGGTACGAGTCGTAAACGAGCGTCTGAGAGGTTTGGCGTTTTTGCGGCGGATCTCAGCATGAAAGCTGACGGATCCATCTTTCTTCTTATACTCACGGATGCATCTGGCATTGTCACTGTTTTTCATATATCGCCCAGAACTCAATTTTTAATTTTAAAACATTCAGGAATTATTGGGAATAGGATTTAAAATCCGTTGCTCCCAAGCTCTCTTGTCATTGATAATCAGTCGCATTAAAGACTGGACAACTCGGATTTACGCAATTTTTCCGCATTTGAGGAAAGAATTGACGTCTTTTAGGCGCTAAATTGATAGTGAAAGAAATGCGATGCTTTGATTCTGGTTGGTTCCGGTGATTTGCGGAAAAAATGCGGGAAAAGCGCATTTTGTAGGTAATAGACATGAGGGCCTCTGGTTGTTAGTTATTACGCCAGAGTGAGTTAAGGTGGAGATAAAATGCTCCGGGTGCAAGATTCGAACTTGCGACCAACGGATTAACAGTCCGCTGCTCTACCGCTGAGCTAACCCGGAATAGAAAGGCAGATTTTACAGTTTGGGGCGATTTAAATGCAAGATTTTCTAAATTTTTCTGGATGGAGATACGCCCTGTATTATTAATAGCAAAGACTTTATGATCGTGGAACAGATGAATTTTAGGTTCCTATGGATGAAGAACTTCACGGCTATATTGAGAGCATTGTCTTTGCAGAAAAAGAGAATGGCTTTACGGTCGCGCGGCTAAAAAAACCAAACCAAAAAGAGCCCGTCTGTATCGTCGGGATGCTGCCGTCAATTCAGCCGGGAGAGACGATCTCTTGTAGAGGTAAATGGAAACTTCATCCGCAATTTGGAAAGCAGTTTGAAGTAAAAGCCTTTGACCTAAAAGCCCCTTCTGATCTGAATGGAATCCAAAAATATCTCGAATCAGGACTGATCAAAGGAATTGGCCCGGTCTTTGCGGAACGGATTGTCACAACATTTGGCCTGAGCACCCTCGAAGTTATCGATGCAGCGCCAGAGCGGCTACGGGAAGTGCCCGGCATCGGAGAGATGCGGGCAGAACAAATTAAAGTCTGTTGGAAAGAGCAGAGGGCTATCCGCGATGTGATGATCTTTTTGCGCGCCCACGGCGTCTCCCCCACATACGCCCAAAAAATCTATAAAACGTATGGCGATACAAGTATTGCCAAAGTCAAAAGCAATCCGTATGCGATGGCACAAGAGATCTTTGGCATCGGTTTTAAGTCCGCCGACGCCATTGCCATGGGTCTTGGGATCAAAAAAGATGCGGCCATTCGAATTCAGGCTGGCATTCGTCACGCCCTTTTTGAACTGAGCCAAGAGGGGCACGTCTGCTACCCCAAAGAGGAGCTGTTTGTTTGTGTAACAGAGATGTTGGATGTCGACCTGGCGCTTATGGAGACGGGTATTGAAGAGCTTGTCAAACAAGGGGAAATCGTTGCCATTAATGGAATGATCTGGGGTAAATCACTCTATCTTGCAGAGGTAACAATTGGGGAGGAGCTGCAACGGATTCTGAAGACAAAAAGTGAACTCAGAACAATCGACACTGAAAAAGCCGTGCTATGGGCTCAAGAGAAGCTCAACATCCAGCTTGCACCTGAGCAGATCTTAGCTGTTCGACATGCCGTGCAAAACAAGGGATTGATTATCACAGGAGGCCCAGGAACTGGCAAGAGCACAATTACCCGCGCGATCTTAACGATTACTGAAAAACTCACAGATCAGATTTTACTTGCAGCACCGACTGGCAAAGCTGCAAAACGGATGGCAGAGATTACCAAAAAAAAGGCTTTTACCCTTCACGCCCTGCTAGAAGTGAATTTTAAAGGAGGTGGATTTAAGCGAGACAAAAACAATCCTCTTGAATGCGATTTAATTATTGTTGATGAAGCAAGCATGATCGATACAAAATTGATGAGCGCCCTGCTTCGGGCAATTCCAAGTCATGCGCGACTGATTTTAATTGGGGACACAAATCAGCTTCCAAGTGTCGGCCCTGGCAACGTCTTAAAAGACCTGATTGAAACAGGCAGCATCCCGACAGTTCAGCTCAAAGAGATCTTTCGACAGGCTGCCACATCACAGATTGTGACGAATGCCCATAAAATTAATGCAGGAGAGCTCCCAGATCTGACTTCCAACAAAGAGAGCGACTTTTTCTTTCTAGAAAGAGAAGATCCAGAAGCGATTGTCAAAGAGATCATTACCCTTGTCACAGAGCGCATACCAAAAGCATATCGCTTAAATCGCCTCAACCAGATTCAGATTCTAGCTCCTATGCGTCGTGGCGTTATTGGAACAGAAAACCTCAACCAAGTCTTGCAAGAGGCTCTGAATCCATCCGCCACCCCCCTACACAGAATGGGATCGCGCTTTCACGTCCATGACAAGGTGATGCAGATCCGCAATAACTACGACAAAGATGTCTATAATGGTGATGTCGGTCTGATTACAGGAATTGATTTTGTACAGCAGGAAGTAACTGTTTTATTCGATGAAAAGAGTGTCGTCTATGACTTTTCTGCAGTAGATGAGCTAACCCTCGCCTATGCTGTTTCAATCCACAAATATCAAGGGAGTGAATCGCCCTGTATCATTATCCCCATACACACAACCCACTACAAACTACTCAACCGCAACCTGCTCTACACCGGCATCACACGGGGCAAAAAGTTAGTGATCCTAGTCGGTACCAACACCGCTATTTCCATTGCCGTTAAAAATGACGAGGTTAAAAAGCGACACACGGGTCTAAAACAGATCTTATCTCACACAGCTTCCAATAGGAGCCTCTAGCAGGAGTGGTAACTCGATCCCAGACTCTGTATCTGCCGAAAGGATCATCCCCTCACTCTCAAGACCCATTAAAGTGGCCGGCTTTAAGTTTGCTACGACAATTACCTTCTTGCCAATCAACAACGTCAGGTCCGTCATCCCCTCCCCAATACCCGACAAAATTGTCCGTGTACCAGAAGACAAAGCAATCGAAAGCTTAAGCATTTTTTTGCTCTTAGGAACACGCTCAACGGATAGAATCTGACCCACGCGCAGATCGAGTTTACGCACATCGTCAATTGTGATTTGAGGAGCTTCTGAAACTTCTGTTTTTTTTGCATGTAACTGCTCTATCTCTGGCCCAATCATTTCATCCTCAATGCGTTGAAATAAGACATGCGGCTGGGGTAATTTTTGACCACTCGGTAAATTATGCGACACAATCTGATCCCAACGCGCATGCTCGATTGTGCCGGTAAACCCAAGAAGTTTCCACGCTTGATTTGCCGTATGCGGGATAATTGGCGATGAGATGAGCGCCAAAAGCTTAATCGACTCCATCACAAGTTCGATACAGGTCTGCATCTCGCAGATCGTCTCTATATTTTTTGCAAGGAGCCACGGTTTTTTTGTGTCAAAATAGACGTTGCCAGCTTGAGCAAGTTCCATCACGCACTGGGCTGCTTTACGCAAGCAAAAATGGGAATAAGCGTGACGCGCCTCTTCTGTAATACGCAAGATCTGCTCTAAAAATGCAGAAGAGACAGAATCTAACTCTCCCCTTTGTGGAATTATCCCAGAAGAGTGGTTCTGTACAAAGACAAGCGTGCGATTGATCAAGTTGCCATACTTTCCAAGCAGCTCTGCGTTACAGCGCGACTGAAAATCTTTCCATGAAAATTCAGCGTCATGATTTTCCGGGGCATTGGCAGCAATATAATAACGAATCTGATCTGTTGTAAATTTCTGAAAAAATCTCTCTAAATCAATTGTCCAGCCATCGGACTTACTAAACTGCTTGCCTTCTAAATTCAAAAACTCATTAGCTGGTAGCTCATCGACAAGCTTGTAGGGCTGGTTTTGTCCCATCAGCATCGCGGGGAAAAAAACTGCGTGAAAGGGAATATTATCTTTACCAATAAACTGCACAAGTTTTGTCTCGGGATCGAGCCAAAATTCTTTCCATCGATCGGGGAACCCTTCCTGAGAGGCCGAAATATAGCCAATCGGCGCATCAAACCAGACGTAAAAAACTTTTCCTTCTGTTCCGGGCAAGGGAACCTTCACTCCCCAGTCAGAATCGCGCGTGATCGCGCGTGGACGCAGGTCATCAATATAACTTTGGGCAAAATTGAGCACATTGGCCTTCCATGGCTTATCCTTGATCCATGAATTTAATTTCTCTTTAAAAAGATCAAAACGCAAAAACCAATGTTTTGTTGGGCGACGTACAAGGGGTGAGCCTGTCAATTTCGAGTGAGGATGTACAAGATCCGTCGCCTCGTAACTTGCCCCGCACTTTTGGCACTCATCACCACGCGCCCCTTCGTAGTGGCACTTAGGACATCTTCCGATCACATACCTGTCAGCTAAAAATCGGTTCTCTTTTTCTGAATAGAGCTGATCTGTCACCCGTTCTTCAATAAAGCCATTCTCCAAAAGGTCAAGAAAAAATTGCTGGGTCGTCTTAACATGCCCTTCCCATGTGGTACGCGAATAGTGATCAAACGAAAATCCCAACTTTTCAAAGAGCTGCTTATTTATGGCGTGAAATAGATCCACATGCTCTTTGGGAGCTCTCCCCACAAGATCGGCACTGAGTGTAATAGCGACACCATACTCATCAGAACCACAGACATATAAGACATCAGCCCCCTGGAGTCTCTGAAATCTGGCGTAACAGTCGCCTGGAAGGTAAGCTCCTGCAATGTGGCCAAAATGGAGGGGGCCATTTGCATAGGGAAGCGCAGATGTGATTAAAATCTTATTACTCATTAATCTGATCAAGCTCTTTCAGTGTCTCGAGTATTTTTGGATTTTTACGTACTTCATCTAAAAGATGATCAATATTCACTTCTCGACCAGATGCAACATAATAACGCGCAAGACGCATGACATAGTTTGCCAGATCAAAATTATTCTTAAACAGAGCCTTTAGCGACTCATTGGTCAATAGATCTTTACTCATAACGGAGTTCTCCTTATTTTATGTTCTTCAGCTATTAAAATACTGCGTAAAATATCGTAGGCGTGGTGCAAGTTGTCATTGACAAACTGGTAATTGTATTCATCTGCCATCGCCATCTCTTTTTTTGCCCAAGAAAGACGTTCTTCAATTTTCTCTAAGGTCTCAGTCTTTCTCTTAAAGAGACGCTCTCTCAGCTCTTCAAAATTGGGCGGGCTGACAAAGATCAACGTTGACGCAATACGTTTTTTTACCTGCATAGCACCTTGGGTGTCGATGACCAGAATGACATGCTTGCCAGAGGCAAGCTCTCTCTCGACAAACTCTCTAGATGTCCCATAGTAGTGGCCAAAAACTCGAGCGTACTCAAGAAAATCTCCATCCTGGATCTTCTTTTCAAAAAGGTCTTCGGAAATAAAATGGTAATCTTTTTCTGGGGTCTCTCCCTCTCGTGGCGCGCGTGTGGTACAAGAGACACTTTCAATAACGCACGGAAATTCATCCAGGATTAGACGCACAAGCGTTGTCTTCCCAGTCCCTGCCGGCGCACTGATGATAAAGAGAAGCCCCCGATCCAATTTACCCAATATTTTATCTGTCATTCGATATTTTGCACCTGTTCGCGCACCTTTTCAATCTCTCCCTTCACCTCAATTGCTACGTGCGTCATCAAGGCATCCACTGATTTTGAACAGATTGTGTTTGCCTCACGCGCCATCTCTTGAAGAAGGAAATCAAGTAGCTTTCCGGCACTCTTTTCTTTCCCCCCCAACCGCTCATCAAACTGGATAAGATGGGATGAAAGGCGGGCCAACTCTTCTGTGATATCGCTCTTTTCTGCAAAAAAAGAGAGTTCACGCAAAATCCTCTCTTGACTATCTACCATCGATGCAAACTCTTTTAGCTTCTCTTCTAAGCGCAGCTTGTAGTGAGAAAGAACTTCCGGAACGCGCACTGTCAACATCTCAACAAAAACGCGAATCTTCTCAAGATGTTGAGCCAGGGTCTTCTCTAAAAGCTCTCCTTCTCGCTCCTTCATCTGTAGTAATGCACTCACTCCTTCAACAAATAAGGGGCGCAACGTCTCAAAGGATATGAGGTCCGGAACCGTTGAACTTGATCGTCCTGCCTCTTCTGTTAAAAAGGCAAAAGTAACCGCTTCTTTAGGTGGATAACCGAGTTCAAGAGCAAGTCCATTCCATTTTTTTTGCAAAATCTTAAGCGTCTCTAGCTGAGCATCTTGAAACTCTTGCGAACCTGCCATAAAGCTCAGACGCACAGTCAGCTGTCCTCTGACTACTTTGTCTAAAAAAAACTTTCGAACGTCTATGTCGAGATGTAAATAATTCGAGGGAAGCTGTATGTTCAGGTCTAATCCCTTGCGATTTACTGTATGAAGCTCCAAAAGCCACTCACCCTGAGGGACTTTAAGTTTAGCTCGGGCGTAGGCTGTCATGCTTCGAATCATATAACGTTCATCAAGAAATTCCCCCGAGTATACCAGAGAAAAGAGAGCGGAGCAACAGAATTATTGAGATATTTTCATCCAAAGTTATTATTGTTACAGATAATGATTGACGTGTAATTATTTTTTTAATACATATAATAAAACGAGGCGTAGTATATGTATAGAGCACTATTTTCACTAACTTGCGCAAGCCTTTTGGCCTTCCAAATTGTAAACATAGGATCTGTAATCCTATTTAATTTTTTTCAAAAATCTCAAACTCCTGAAGTTGCACAAAAAGGCTCCTGGGATCATGAGCTGAAAATAGAAACTTCCCCTTCCAATGAAAAAGAGAGTGTAGAAGAAAACTTAAGCTCCACACTTCCTGAAGAGGTGACAGACGAAAGCTTAAGCCCAACTGAACCTAAAGAAATTGTAGCAGAAGAACCTGCCCCTACTCTCCCTAAAGAAGTGGTACTTGAAAACTTGACCCCAGAACCACCTAAAGAAGTTGCAGCAGAAGAACCAGTCCCTACTCTCCCTAAAGAGGTGGCACTTGAAAGCGTGACCCCAGAAACACCTAGAGAAGTTGCAGCAGAAGATCTAAGCCCTACGCTTCCCGAAGAAGTGGCATTTGAAAACTTGAGCCCAACTGCAACTAAAGAGATCGCACTGGAAGAGACGAGTAAAACAGTTCCTGAAAACAGCTCTGAATCAGAGACTACAGAGGAACTTAACAATCCAGCTGATGAGGATCTTGTTATTCATAGTGAACCAGAAGATCTCTATAGTCCATCGACCTTTGCCCCCATGCGCGCAGCGCTACGTTATACTACACCGGAGGGAATTGGATACCACTTTGGATACACAAGCTTAACTGGATTTTTTGCCCCTGATCGATTCTTCAGAGAGAATCTTCTACCCTTTCTAGACGTACGAGGGCACCTCTTTGACAATGGAAAATGGGCAGCTAATGCCGGTGTAGGCGTGCGTTATTTACAGAATAAAAATGTCTTTGGAGCAAATCTCTATTACGATTTTCGCAATAGCTCAGGTCTCAATTACAACCAGGTGGCTGTCGGGGTTGAAAGTTTAGGAAGAGTTTGGGATCTGCGTCTCAACGGCTATTTACCAGTCGGGGACAAAGATCACACTTCAGGCTCACATACCAAAGCTGCCTTAAAAGCGCTTAACGCAGAAGCCGGCATTCATGTCGACCATTTTCAGGATGCTCCCTTATATTTTTCCGCTGGCCCCTACTATTTGAATGGAAAAGGGAAAAGTAGCTTTGGGGGTGAGGTGCGCGCCTCTATTGATCTATTTGACCGGTACCTACGCTTTGAAGGAAATAGCTCCTACGACACCATTTTCAAATGGGTTGGACAAGCTCAAATCAGCCTTCAGATCCCTCTTGGAAATAAAAGAGTCTGTTATAAAAAAGAGCCATGCTCACGGTCGATAGACCTGCATGAGCGCGCCCTACAAAACGTCGAGCGCCATGAAATTATTCCAGTAAAAAAATAATGAGTTTGTATCTTACATGAATAAAAAACTCTTTATCCTTATTTGCTTAAGTCTTTTAGCGTTCCAGATTGTAAATATACCCTTCGTGACTGAAAAATTTGCGTGAAAAAAATTTTGATTGACGCAACAATGTCTGCATGACTTTTTTGAATGACGAAAAACAAGCAGCTCTTAAAATTCAGCACAAACTGGAAAGAGACAAACGAATTTGTGATCGTATTAAGGCGGTCTTACTCCATGACAAGGGGTGGACGCCACAACGAATCGCTGAAGCCCTGCTTATTTCTGATCAAGCAGTTCGTGAACATGTTGAGGATTATAAAATTTCCAAAAAGCTAAAACCCTCAAATGGTGGTTCCGAAGAGAAACTATCCAAAAACCAGTCTGAACAACTTGAGGCGCATCTGCAACAGAACACAAAGGTTATGATGCAGGAAAAAAAGTATCTGGTATTAAGCGCCATTTTGATAAAGGATTTAATCAGCTCTGTTTTTCAGTGGAGCAAAGCTCATCCTGTGAATAGGAGAGGGACCCCATTTCTCTATGGCTTCCAGATGAGCCCGGGTTCCATATCCCTTATGCCTATCAAAGCCGTATTCCGGGAATCTAGCATGGTAGCCGATCATCAAAGCATCACGAGTTACTTTCGCGATAATAGAAGCTGCTGCGATACTCAAAACAAGCGCATCGCCTCCAATAACTGACTCTTTAGGAATGTCGATCTTTGGTAGCAAATTTCCATCAACCAGCAAATAGTCGGGCCGTACAGAAAGAACCGCGACTGCGCGGATCATGGCCTCAAACGTTGCCTGGAGGATGTTAATCTGATCGATTAAAATAGAGTCGACAACGGCAACTCCATAATGGACGCCAGGCGTTGAAAGAAGGACCTTGTAGACCTCTAAGCGCTCTTTTTCAGAGAGCTGCTTGCTGTCTGCAATGCCGATAGAAGAAAGATTTTCAGGTAAAATACAAGCGCAAGCGACGACGGGGCCAGCCAGTGGCCCTCGTCCCGCTTCATCAACCCCCGCAATGAAGCGATACCCTTTAAAACAGGCAGCGCTTTCAAACGTTGTATTAGGTCGCAGATTCTGCTGTGACATCTTCTACAGGGAGAGCGACCACCTTCTGACGTGATGCTCCAAGAAGCTGCTCTTTGACTTTTGATGCTTTTCCAGATGAACCGCGCAGATAGTAGAGCTTTCCACGACGCACTTTTCCAGAACGCGTCTTCTCAATTTTAGCAATACGTGGACTATGGAGCATAAAGACCCGTTCCATACCGGTATTGTAAGAGACGCGATAGAGAGCGACAGTCTCAGAGAGACCAGACCCTCGACGTGCGATCACAGTTCCTGTAAAGACCTGTACGCGCTCCTTATCTCCTTCAATGATGCGCGTATGAATCGCAAGCGTATCTCCCACGCGAAAGTTGGGAACATCCGATTTCAACATCCCCTGTTCTAATTCCTGAATCACTTGACACTGTTGCATGACTTATTCTCCTAATCCTAATAATAATTCGGGGCGCACGCGCTCTGTTTTCTTAAGAGCTTCCACTGTGCGCCACTGCTTAATTTTAGCATGATCCCCACCTCTCAGGACCGCTGGGACTTGCACCCCTTCAAACTCTTCTGGCCGCGTATACTGTGGACCTTCTAAAATTCCCTCTGAAAAGCTATCGTTTTGTGCCGCCTCCTCATCTCCCAAAACCCCAGGGAGGAAGCGTGCTATGGCCTCTACCAAAACCAGTGCTGCCGGGCAGCCACTGAATAAAACGTAATCGCCTATGCTGATCTCAAGATCAACTTCTTTATCCAACAATCTCTGATCTACCCCCTCATAATGGCCACACAATAAAATCAAATGGGGCCTCAATGAAAGCTCCTCAGAGAGTGCCGCTGTTAACGGACGACCCTGAGGTGAAAGATAGATAGTATAAGAGCCTTCTCTCTTAACATGTCGAATGGCAGAGGCTACAGGACCTGGCATTAAGACCATTCCAGGACCACCTCCAAAGGGACGATCATCCACCCGACGATGCTTATTGTCAGCAAAATCGCGCATATTAGTTAGACGAATATCGACAATCCCTTTATCACGCGCCCTCCGGAGCATACTCACATCAAGGGGGCCCTGAAAATATTCAGGAAAAAGAGAGAGGATATCGATTAACATCTATACAGCTTTGCGCGCTTTCCTTCTAGCTGCCGCAACTTTTTTGCGTTTCGCCACTCTACGCTCTTGCAATGCTTGGAAAACATCAGGAGCGACTTTCCCCATCAAAGATTCAACCATAGATGAAGGCTCTGCCCCTAAATCGATCCACGCCTTTAAGCGCTCAGCATCGATCAAAACATTGTTTTCTTTTTGCATCGGGTGGTACCATCCGAGCATCTCTAGATATTTCCCGTCGCGAGGCGAACGTCCATCTGCTACGACAACGCGAAAATGTTGTCTGTTATTGCATCCTTGCTGACGCAAGCGAATCTTCACTGCCATAAATTTTTCCCCTTCGGCATATTTTTCATCAAATCTTTCATATTCGGCATGGATTTACAAAACTGCTTTAACTGCTTAAAGCCCTTAACCATCCGATTAACATCATCTATCAAAGTCCCACTACCAGAAGCAATGCGCCGTCTTCGGCTGGGAATCAACTCCACCTTTTCAAGACGCTCATGTACCGTCATAGAAAGAATCATTGATTCTAACTTAGAAAACTCTTTTTCCGAAACATCTAATGAGCCCATCTCACTCATTCCGGGCATCATTTTGAAAAGACTTTTCAAAGGCCCCATCTTTTTCATCATCTTCATCTGCTTCAAATAATCTTCATACGTGAAGCTCGCCTTGCGTAACTTTTCTTCTAACTCTTCTTCGTTCCGCTCTTCTGAGTGTTCTTTAGCAAGACGAACCAGATTAACCATGTCTCCCATACCGAGAATGCGATCTGCCATCGACTCGGGATTAAAGACTTGTAAATCCGCAATCTTCTCACCAATCCCCTCGAATTTCAGGGGCTTACCTGTCACCTCGCGTATGGAAATCGCAGCACCGGCACGCGCATTTCCATCCAGCATCGTTAGAATGGTCCCTGTAATCCCAAGCCGATTGTCAAATTCAGAGGCCGTTTTTACAGCATCTTGACCCGTTGCGGCACTGGCTACAAAAAGAATCTCTTCAGGAGAGACGGCATCGCGCACCCTCTCCAGCTCTTCCATAAGAGGCTCATCGATGTGCAGCCTTCCGGCCGAGTCGATAATTAGGAGGTCAATGCCCTCTTTTTTAGCGTACACAAGCGCCTCTTGCGCTACTTGTACAGGGTCTGAAATCCCAACAAGTGAAAAGACAGGCACCTCAATCTGGCTCCCGAGAAGCTTTAACTGTTCGACAGCCGCTGGCCTTTGCAAATCACACGCAGCTAAAAGGACCTTCTTTCCCTTCTTCTTTAAAAAAAGGGCAAGCTTTGCACTCTGTGTTGTTTTCCCTGAACCTTGCAGCCCACACAAAAGAATCACAGAAGGGTTCTGCTTACACACTAGATGCGATTCTACGCCTCCCATAAGAGCGATCAGCTCGTCGTGCACAATTTTCACAAACTGCTGACCTGGCGTCACAGAACGGATCAGCGCCTCTCCAACAACCTTCTCTTTGATCTTCCGCACAAGCTGACTTGCTACGGTATAATTAACATCGGCATCAAGCAGAGCAAGCCGAACATCCCGAACCGCTTCGGAGATATTATCTTCTGTCAATTTTTTAGTTCCAGAGATCTTGCTAAAAAGACCCTGGAATTTTTCAGTTAATAGACCAAACATAAGTAGCTATTGTACGAGACAAACTCATTCTAATTCAAGAAAAAAGAATCGATCGTGATCTGCCCAATCCTTTTCAACTCGGCAACAAGAGAATCCAGCTGATAGAAAAATATTTAGAACAGCCTCCCCTTGACCTGTTCCAATTTCAAAAAATGCTTTGCCGCCAGGACGTAAAAAACGCGAAAGATCTCGTGCCACACGTTCGTAATATTCAAAGCCGGTTCCTCCCCCGACAAGCGCAAGACGCGGCTCAAAGTCGCGAACAGATCGATCTAGCAGAGGGTACTCTGCCTCTGCAATATAGGGGGGATTACAAATAATAAAGTCTGCCATCTCCCCCTCAAACGGAGCAAATAGATCGCCTAAGCGACACTCAATCTCAAGATTGTTAAGATGAACATTACTTTTTGCAACTTCAAGAGCCTCTTGAGAGACATCAGACAAAACAACAGAAAGCTCTTTCCGAGCGCGTTTAAGTCCAACACCAAGACAGCCAGAACCTGTACACAAATCCCACGCCACCTTCCCCTCTAAATCAGAATCCTTTATCCCCGCAACAATCTTTGACAAAAGAATCTCTGTCTCTTGACGAGGGATCAGCACGGAAGGGGTCACATTTAGCGGACAGTGAAAAAATTGAACCTGTTTAAAAATATACTCAAGAGGCTCCCCTAAAAGAGACCTCTTTAACCCGTCGCGAACAAGTTCCAACTCACGATCATCAACCGGCCGATCATACGCCATATACAATTCCAGCCGCCCACAGCGCAACGCATAAGCCACAAGATCTTCCGCTAGCCGCTTGGCACGCGGGATCTCTTTTTTTCGCAAAAATTGCTCTGTTAACTTAAGAACTTCGAGTAACGTCTTCATGCTGATAACTTTTCTTGATGAAAATGCTTCACTAAAGCTTCTGTAAAATCAGAGAGATCCCCTTGCATAACCCGATCCAACTTGTAAAGCGTTAAATCAATGCGATGGTCTGTTACCCGGTTTTGCGGAAAGTTATAAGTGCGACTTCTCTCCGAACGATCACCCGTGCCAACCTGAGAGGCTCGAGTATCCGCCATCTCCTTATTCGCTTTACGCCGCAACTCCTCTCCAATCTTTGCCGAAAGAAGACGCATCGCCTTGTCTTTATTTTTATGCTGAGAACGCTCGTCCTGACACGTCACAACAGTCCCTGTTGGAAGGTGGGTAATCCTGACAGCAGAATCTGTAACGTTAACGTGCTGACCACCAGCTCCAGACGCGCGATACGTGTCGATTTTAAGGTCTTTTTCATCAATAATGACCTCTTCTCCTTCTTCAGGCTCTAACAAGACAGCAACTGTAATTGCCGAAGTGTGAACCCTCCCTTGCGCCTCTGTTTTTGGAACGCGCTGCACGCGGTGAACGCCCGCCTCATACTGCATGAATCGAAAGACATTATGCCCCGCAAGCGACATCACATACTCTTTAAAACCGCCCATTTCTGATGGGGTAGAAGAGAGCGCCTCCACCTTCCACCCCATCTTGTCTGCGTAGTATTTATACATGCGCACGCAGTCGCCAACAAAGATAGCCGCCTCATCTCCACCTGTTCCTGCTCGAAGCTCAAGAAGAATCGGACGATGGTCTCGCGGATCTGGAGGGACTAGAAGATTTTCAAGTTCTGATTTGGCCGCAAGAAGCGCCTGCTCAAGAAGAGGACTTTCTTGACGCACCATCTCCAGAAGCTCCGGATCGCTCTCCTCTTTTAAAAGTTGGCGATTATCCTCAAGCTGCCGTTCGTACTTGTTACAGTTTTCGAAAATGGTTTTAACTTCAGAGAGATAGGCATGCTCTTGCGCAAGCTGCTTGTACAGCTTTTGATCCGCATGAACCTCAGTGGTTCCAAGAAGCTCCTCTACCTCGCGAAATCGGTCGAGGAGTGCGCGGATTTTCTCTTGCATGAGAATTACTTAGATTTCTTCGCTTTTTTAGGCGCTTCTACGGGAGCTACCAACTTGACTTTCTTCTGAGCAGGTGCCGCATACCGTTTTTTGAATTTTTCAATCCTTCCCTCTGTATCTACAAGGCCTGTACTTCCTGTAAAAAATGGATGCGAAGCTGAAGAGACAGCGAGACGATAAATAGGATACTCTTTACCCTCAAACTCCCCTTTCTCTTTTGGCTTTAATGTGCTGCCGCAAACAAACTTGTGACCTGTACCTGAATCAATAAAAAGTACGTCTTGATAGGCTGGATGACCCTTTTTTTTCATATAAACTCCTTCTATAGAATTTTGAGAGCTAGTAAAGCCGATTTTGCCTTTAATGACAAGAGAGATTTTCTGTTTGTCTATAATCCAAGATTTCTCTATCATCTGAGACTATGTCATACCCTAACTCCTATAGACTAGGTCCAGCTAAAACGCCTCGACCACTCAAGATTCTTGTTCTGATGACTTTTGTTATCAGCCTCGTCTCCGCCCTGTTTGATCGCATTCTGCCACTCTCCCCTCAACAGATTCTTAGCCTTTCTCTTGATGGCATGGAGAGCGGGTTTTTATGGCAGCTCGCAACCTATCTTTTTGTCCACCCTCTAAGCCATGGACTCTCCTTTTCCTTTCTTCTATCTTTGGCTTTTGATTTATATGTGCTCTGGGTCATCGGAACCTCATTGATTGAAAGAAAGGGGATCAACTCTTTCTTTTCGCTCTACTTCCTAAGCGGTATCGTCTCTGGATTTGCCATTTATGGGATGCAGTGGCTTACCCAGTCCCCCATTCCATTTTCTGGAAACTGGACCTCGATCTACGCCGTACTGATCGCCTGGCTGATGCTCTACCCAGGAATGGAGCTACTTCTTTTTCTAACCGTTCCTGTCAAAGCTAAATGGCTAATTTTGGGAACACTTGGAGCAAATCTATTAATTGATTTTTCAACAGGCGACTTTGTTCACACAACAGCCTACCTAACAGCTGCTTTTACGGGCTATTTCTACGCCATTCTCTTCTGGTCCACAAAGACAGAAAGCCACAGAGACCAGTACCTCTACCCAAGAGCCAAAGTCTACGATTTTAAAACCGGGCGCGCTATTTTAAACGACAACGAGTTTCTTGAAGCGATGCTAACCAAAGTCTCTCTACACGGAAAAGAGTCCCTTACATGGAAAGAGCGCTGGAGACTACGCGGCATCCACAGAAAGAAGAGAGCAAAAAAATAATTCTACCGCACTTGTCGCTCTGCAAGAAAGGCCATTCGAACACTCATCATCCCTTCTAAAATCCCCTCTTCATAACGAAAATAGGGATTCAACTCGAGATCCGGAAAGTCGTTTGGCTGTAACAAATCGTCCGGAGTAATATGGGGAATAAGACGTTTTGCCAAGGTAAGTAATTTTTCTTTTTGCAAAAAAATTAACTCATCTAACAACTTTTCCATTTTCCTGCCTTCTTTTGTAAAAAAAATTCCGCATCAGCGCTGCCGAAGCATCAGCACAAACCCCCTTAATAACTTCAATCTGATGAGTCGGATGAGAAAGATCAAGCAAATTAACCAGACTCCCATGAGCCCCATGGCGCAAGTCAGGAGCTCCCCACACAAGACGCTTGATGCGAAAAAGGGCCATGGCTCCCGCACACATAGCACACGGCTCAAGGGTGCAGTAAAGGGTTGTATCTAAAAGGCGCCAATTGCCGAGCAAACGCGCCCCCTCCTTCATGCAACAGATCTCCGCGTGGCAGGTCGCATCACCCATCGACTCAACGCAATTTGCCGCGCGCGCAATAATCCGTCCCTGATAGACAAGAACTGCACCAACCGGAACTTCTTGAGCCTCGAATGCAGCTTGCGCCTCTTTTAGAGCCTCTTGCATAAAAAACGCATCATCCATTACGACTGTGCACTCAGCTTGCGCTGCAACTGCGCAATTTGTTTTTTCAACCCTTCCACGTCTTGAGTATATTTTTTTTGCATTCCACAGAGCCTCTGTTCATACTTGTCCGTTAATTTGAGCATAAGCTTGTCAACTGCCTCAGGAGAGAGAGCTGAAGAAACAGCCTCTTCTACTTGAGGCGCCACCTCTTCTGCTTGTGCACGCAACGCTTCTAAATCTGCCTCCGCAAAGACAACGCCGTTAATGACAGAAAAAATATAAGTAGTAACAGCTCCAAAACGCGCCACAGAAGCGTCAATTAAAGATTTCGCTTGGAAAGAGGTAACCTCTTGAATCTCTTCAAAATTTGGATTGATTGAGGCGAGATAGTGAGCAAATAATTGATAGACCTCGCCGCGCTTCATAATCCAACGCGATGCAATCCACTCTCCAAGCTCTTCATTTCCTTCTAAAAGCTCTTGACGGTAAGCCGCAACAAGCTCTTCTGTTGTGACCTTGTCGAGAAATTTTTTCTGAAAATATTTCTGAGAAAAGACCTGGTCTTTTTTTAGATGTTCGTTTTTTAAATCTTTTTTCAGTAGCTGTAAAATTTCATTCAGCCAAGGAGCTAACTCTGCATACTTTGTTTTGTAACTCTTTTCCTGTATCATCTCTTCCTCTTTATGATCGATTATGTTAGAATGGAGCTACACCATACCAGGAGAGGCGTGAAAAAGCAAGGCTTGATCATTTCTCTTGGAAGTGGTATAATAACATAAGTTTGTCTACCGCCCTTTAACCAATCACGGGAGATAGTTAATGTCTTTAGATAAAGGTACGAAGGAAGAAATTACAAAAAAATTTCAACTTCATGAAAAAGATACAGGATCTGCTGACGTTCAAATCGCAATCCTGACAGAGAGAATTACAGAACTAACAGAACACTTAAAGCTTGCTCCAAAAGATCACGCTTCAAGACTTGCTCTTTTAAAACTCGTCGGACAGAGACGCAAGCTTCTCGACTATCTCAACTCAACGGACACAAAACGGTATCAGACTTTGATCGTTCGTCTTAACCTTAGAAAATAATTCATCGTCCCGCCTAAAGTATAAATATACTTTAGGCGGGACTTTTCCTTACGCTTAAATATTACTTCTTGGTATATTCCTAAATCTGGGATTTTTCCAGACGATGGGATGAAGTGTCCTTTTGATTAGATTTTAGAAAAAA
>Ga0207080_1065_pt1 | contig 22960 bp, 24 predicted proteins | sample Alteio_BWMinHeat_58_FD_153532 | JGI IMG/M metagenome (GOLD analysis project Ga0207080, IMG submission 153532) | Enriched cells from forest soil in Barre Woods Harvard Forest LTER site, Petersham, Massachusetts, United States -... | ecosystem: Environmental > Terrestrial > Soil > Temperate forest >...
GCATCTTTAGAAAGGCGGGATAAATAATAGGCGGCAAATCCCGAACTTAACAATGCCAGCAGGAAAAGGAAACCAATACCTGCACGCAGGTTGCTGTTGATAGTCATAAGAAAATAGGAATAAAGTGAGGCAGTTTTTATGCGTTTTGATAATTGACAGGTAAGAGCAGGCAACTAATATGCCATCGGGGTAATAGCGGTGTGTGCACCTTCGTAATGGCACAACCAGATTAAATTTTAATTGCTTGTGAGCCCAAAAGGCAGGCTGATCGGGGGTTTATAAACCTGCTGATTCTGTGGTTAATACGGCATCCCGTGTCGCAGGTATTAAGAGGATTTTAATTTTTTAAATTATTCGCTATTTTTTTAGATACGTAATTAAAAAATGATCATATTTTGAACTCTATTTTTTCAAAATGAAAAAATACCCTATCAAAATGAAAGGCTTTGCCCGGCACCCGGTTTTTCATAAATGCGTTAATTCATTGGTGTTAAGCCAAAAAATACCCGGTTTTTAATTCAGGCATCTTTTTGGCTATGCGGTTGCATATACCCCAATTGTATGCCATCAACAATATTAATTTTAGAGGATGAGAATAAATTCAGAGGGCTATTATCACGGATTATCGAAGTTGAGGGATACAACGTGGTTGAAGCACAATCGGCCAGGATTGGTTTAAAACTCCTGGAAGATGAAGATGTGCGCGTGGTAATAAGTGATGTGAAATTACCAGATGCCAATGGTGTTGAGCTGGTAAAGCGCATCAAAGAAATACACTCCTATATCGAAGTCATCAACCTAACGGCGTTCGGCTCTATCAAAGACAGCGTAAAGGCAATCAAAAACGGCGCCTTTGACTATATTATGAAGGGCGATGACAATGCGCGCATCATTCCCATTATTAATAGCGCTGTCGAAAAGGCCAACCTGCAATACCAGGTTTATAAACTGGCCAATAAGGTTAATAAGCAATATGATTTTGATGCAATACTGGGCAAATCAAAAGCTATTACTGACAGCATTGACATGGCCCGCAAAGTGGCCAGAACCAATACCACGGTACTGTTATTAGGCGAAACGGGGACAGGTAAGGAAATATTTGCCGAAGCCATCCATAAAGAAAGTGACCGGAAGAATAAACCTTTTATCGCTATCAATTGCAGCTCGTTTTCGACTGAACTTTTAAAGAGCGAATTGTTCGGTTATGTTGCCGGTGCATTTACCGGGGCGCTCAAAGACAAAAAGGGGCTTTTTGAGGAGGCCGACGGCGGTACGTTGTTCCTGGATGAAATTGGAGAGATGAACCTCGAACTGCAGGCAAGGCTGCTCCGCGTTTTGGAGAACGGAACTTTTAATCGTGTTGGCGATTCTAAAATATCAAGGGTTAATGCCCGCATTATTGCGGCAACCAATAAGGACCTGAAGCATGAGGCCGAAAGCGGCCGGTTCAGGCTTGATTTGTTTTACCGGCTGGCGGTGTTTACGATATATCTTCCACCTCTTCGCGAAAGAAAAGAGGATATCGAGCTGCTGGCCCGTCATTTCATCAAAGAATTTTCATACAAGCTCAACCGGAAAAATACCAGGGCCGACGACTTTTTTTTAAAAGTGTTAACTGAACATCCCTGGAGAGGCAATGTGCGCGAATTACGGAATGTAATTGAAAGAGTTGTAATTATCTCAAACAACGAAATACTGACTTCTGACCTGTTGCAATTTGATTTTTATAATGATATTGTTGAGGATAATACGCAGTCGCTGTACCTGGCCGATATTGAAGGGCGGTATATTCGTAAGGCACTGCATCAAACTAACGGCAATAAAACCGAAGCTGCCAAATTATTAGGCATAGGCTTGTCGACACTTTACCGCAAAATTGAAGAGTATCAACTCTAATTTCAAGGCCTGGTTTATACCTTCTATCGGCAGGCTAAATTTCATTTTGAATTAATTTTTACAGGAAATTCCGGTTTTGATAAGAAATCAGAATTTTTTTGTTGCCAATAATGTAAAATTATTAGCCTTTAGCCTATCCCAATTATCATTTTTATAATATTTTATCATTTGCCCTTTTTAAGGGATAAACCTATCCGGCCAGCAATTCATTTTGGCAAACTCCCCTATCAGTTTGATATAATAATCCCGGCTAAAAGTTTTGTTTGTTTTTTCAAAATATTGATTTACAAATAGTTAAGTGTTTTTGAAGTTCGTTGGCATTAAGGTGGCATACAGGCTTAACAATATGTTGATCAACCCTTTTTCACAATTAACAAATAAATAAGAAATCTTAATTATTAACACAAAATGAAAAAACTACTTACTCTAATTCTTCTGCTTGAGGCCATCATTCAGGCATCGGCCCAAACAAAACCGGCTACTACCCCGATGTCGAAAAAAGACTCTATCAGAAAAGCCGAAGACAGCTCGGACCCTTTGGGTTTCGCCGACTTTTCGTGGCTCAACGGAAATAACCGCCAAAGTTCAAAATTACTGGATAACAAATATTTTACGGGTGATTTTACTTTTGATATGAACTACACCCGGTCGAATAATAACCCAAATGATGATGTGGTAACCGGGTCGACAGCATTAGCGCGTAACAACGAAGTTGATGTATCCTTTGTAGGTATAGGCGGCGATTTTCACTATGATAATGTACGTGGCCGTATTATGACGCAATTCGGCACACGTTCGACAGTGGTGCCCCGCAACGACTATAGCGGATACAAAGGACAGTATGACCTGCCCGATGCCTATCGCTACTTAAGCGAAGCTTACGGTGGTTATCACTTTGATGTTTGGCACGGTATAAACGTGGACATGGGTATTTTCATGTCGTACATTGGGTTGTTCTCGTACAACAACTTCGAAAACTGGGGTTACCAGCCATCTTACACTTCTGACAATACTCCATGGTTCTTTAATGGTGTACGTGTGCAGATGTTCCCGAGTGTGAGAACCAAAATTGAACTATGGATCATCAACGGGTGGCAATCATACGGAACGTTTAATAAAATGCCGGGCTTAGGCTTTGCAATAGTAAATAGCCCCAACGGGTTCGTCAGGATCATATCCAATAACTATTTCGGTACTGATGTTGCAGGCGCTCCAGGCGTAAAAAGGTATCATACCGATAACTCATTTGAGCATTTGTATTACGATGCGGCAAATAAAAAAGGCCCGGGCATAAAACGTGCGGCGTTCACTGTTACTGCTGACTTTGGCGTTCAAAATGGTACCGCTCCGGGTGGTGTTGTTTACCAGCCTTTCGGAAAAAACGCATCAAACTTCATAAGCGCTATGGCCTACAACAGGCTTTGGTTTGGCGATCAAATGAAATGGGGATGGACGCTGGGCGGCGGATTTATGTCGAACCCGAGCCGTTATTTAGCATTGGTGCCTCCCGGTTTGTCGACAGACTCATTCATAGCTGCGTCTACACCAGGTTCCAAAATGGCCGGCTGGGATGGTTCTACTTCAATAGACTACGAGCCTAATCAATGGCTAACCGTTCGGTTTGAGTTAGTACACAGGTTTATGAATATTCCATATTTCAATGGCCCGGGTGGTGTTACCGGTTCAAGTGGTTACCAGGCAAACCCCGCGACCAATTACAACCCGAACTCTTACATACCAAACCCGCCAACTATAGTTAACGGGTCGGGACAAACGGTACCCAATCCAAATTTTGTTCCCTTTAATCTCGTAAACGCCGAAAGCAGGTTTGTAATTGCTTTAATGACAAGGTTTTAAGTAATAACCCAGGTTTAACAATAAAATTTAATCAAAATGAAAACTCTTAAATTATTTATCGCAGCATTAATTGCTATAGCTTTTGTACAAAGCGCATCAGCAACACAAAAAATAGGTTTGTATTTAACTGCCGAAGATTTTTTGAACCATAAATTAAGCTACGAATCCGACGGCAGTAACGGAACCAAAGTACAGCTGCATGGCGTATTCGGCAGCTACAAAGTAGTAGTAATTCAGAACGGTAAGAAACAGTTTTTTTCGAAAGCCGAGATTTTCGGGTATAGAAAGGACAACCAGGATTACCGTTATTTTAATAATTCCGCTTACCGCATTATTGATACGCAGGGCTTCTACATCTATGGTTATTGCAAATTGGTTCCGGCAGGAAAAGGGCCTAAAGATGTTGAATTCTTTTATTTCAGCGCGAAACCCAGCGACGAAATAAAGCCGCTTACCCTGGATAATTTGCAGGCATCATTCGCAAAAGATACCCGGTTTTTATACGCTATTGAGGGTTTTTTCAGGACTGACAATGAATTGACGTCTTACGATACAAACCTGAAGGAGTATAAGTTAAAATATTTATACGCCCAAACCTTGAGATAAGAGGCAAGGTTAGGGGTATAAAGTTTGATTGTTTGATTGAGTGCATTATGGGGCGAGCCCGTAGTGCACTTCTTTTTTTGCTGATCTTAAACCTTTATAAAATAAATCACTCTATTTCGCTATAACAAATTGCCTGGTAGTTGCGTACAATCAGGTCTGCAAATTAAATTTCAAAAAATGAACGAAGTAAATGTAAAGATCCGCGAGTTTATAAGATATAAATTGGGTATTGAGGAGTCGGCTATAACAAACGGAGCTACGTTTTACGGCGACCTGGACGTAGATTCACTGGATTTTTGCGAGCTTATTGTAGATATTGAAAAGGAATTTAATATTACTATCCCCGATGATGTGTACGAAAGGTTTAAAACGGTAGGCAGCCTGACCGATTATGTATCGAGCCAGGTAAACCGCACAAAACCAAAGGTGTCAGAAATGCACATTTTACAGAAAAGCGCCTAAGACTTCTCTATTTAATAAAACACAAAAAAAGCCGCTCCTTGCAGAACGGCTTGTAGTTTTAAGATGAATTTCGGCAATTACTTTACTTCTTTGTAAAATTCAACATGTGCGTCATCAGTAAGTTTTACTAAAACTTCTTTGCTGTCGCTTTTCAGGTCAACAAAATAAGCGGTTTCGTCAGCATCAGGGTTCAATTCAGTATTGTTCTGAACCACGATAACTTCTTTAACTGCATAACCAACATACTTGTCGGCAATTTCTTTCTTTGCAGCAGCAGGGATAGCTTTAGCATCGATATCCTGTGTTACGGCTACAAAATCGCCTTGTAAGTTGTAGAAAGCAGTCATTGCAATGCCTTCATAAATGAAGTCGGCTTTCTGGAAGTTCCTGTCAACGGTCCAGGTAATGTTTGAAGCGTTAACAAAGTCAGCGTTGAACTGCGTAACTGCAGCATAAGAAACGTTTACAGTGTGTGCTTTTTTGGTGCCATCGGCAAATACGCTTGCACTAAACAAAGTAGCGATTGCGGCTGTTATAAATAATTTTTTCATTGTCTTAAATTTTAAATCCGCAACAAAAGTAACTTAAGATTGCGTATTTTTAAAACAATAGTTAATTTTTATGATATTTTAATAAATATTAGGGTCGATTTTTGATTTTTATAAATTTTTATGGCTTTATAACTGTTATTTTGACAATATCACAATGAAAACAGCAGGTACTTATTGTAAATTTAACACTAAGTAAATTTCTTAACAATTTCGTGGCAATTTGATGACAAATGACCTTTTTGTGTCACAAAAAAGTTATGTAAGTGCTTATCTAACCGCTGATTTATGTGATTATTTGATTCCGCTGAGCCTCAAAAGTGCTTCAAAAGCATTGTTTTATGGAATGTTTATCCATTATCAGCAAACCCCGGGTAAAGCGTCATTCCGCCGTCCATAAATATGGTGGTGCCGGTGATATAGTCGGCTTCATCTGATGCGAGCCATGCGGCCAGCTTGCCAATGTCTTCCGGTTCGCCGATGCGGTTATAGGGTATCAGGGTAAGTAGTTTGGTGAGCGCTTCGGGTGTGGCCCATGCGCCCCGGTTAATAGGAGTTTGTATGGCCCCCGGGCCAATGCTCATCACCCTTATCTTTTGCGGCGCCAGCTCCTGCGCCATGCTTTTCATCATCATCATTACGCCGCCCTTGCTGGTGGCATAGTTTACGTGCCCGCCCCAGGGAATAACCTCGTGCACGCTGCTCATACAAATGATCTTCCCGGCGGCCTTGCTCCTTTCGGGAACCACTCCCCTGCGGATAAACTCCCTTACCGCCTCGCGCGAACACAGGAACTGCCCTGTAAGGTTAATACCGATAACGGTGTTCCATTGCTCCAGGGTCATATCCACAAATTTCGAGTCGCGCTGCAGGCCGGCGTTGTTTACCAGTATATCTATGGTGCCATATTGCCCGTACATTTCGGCAAACATGGCCTTTACCTCATCCTCTTTGCTGATATCGGCGTGAATGGCATAAGCCTCGCCCCCGGCGGCCGTTATTTCGTCCACCGTTTCTTCAGCCACCTCGTGGGCATCCACGTGGTTGATGATCACCTTCGCCCCTGCTTTGGCCAGCTCCAAAGCAACGCCTTTGCCTATGCCGCTATCGGCTCCGGTAACCAGCGCGGCCTGGCCCTGTAATGAGTATGAATTCATAGTTGTGTGTTTGCCATAAATATAAGACACGATTAATGGATTTTAGGGAGTGGGGGGATTAAATATTTGTTAAGGGGGCGGGTGTCGGTAAAGTTGTCTGAACTAAGATTCGTAAGATTTGAGGATTGCAGGATTTTTTTGTCTGAAATTTCTAAATAGCACATTTATTTGAAAGCTGCATCCCATTCATGTTTCGATACATGGATTAAGTCTGAAGTATTTTCACTATTGGAACCCTTATAATTTTTGTATTTAACATAGGCGTGGTCTCCTTCTACATAAATAATTTTTCCATAAGCAAACTCAATTTGCTGAATTCTCGCTTTACCAGAAAATAAGTATCCTACGAAAATTTGCTTTTTAACTTTATCGCCGATTTGAAAGCGCTTTTCTTCCATGCTAGTATTAGATGTAACAATAATAAAATTAGTAGACTTATGCTTGTGTCAATCTACTAACTTTACCTCGCAAATAAACACCAAAATTAAACATGGAAGGAACTGTCATTCATTTAAATCATAACAGAGGGATGTATTCAGTTGAATTATCTGATGGGTCCTATTCTGTTTTTGAACTTTTGGATACCATGGAAATTGATAAGGGGAATATTATAGTTGGCGACCTTGATGAACTCGGAAGTTGCGTTCTTCAAAATCGAACTGCCGATGAAAGCTTCGAAGCAATGATTCAAAACGTTGGTTTAAATTTGCAGATGGCACAAAGCAGGACTTTCTTATAATAATTAATTCTCACTATTTGAGATTATTAACTCCCCCATCTGGCGAGTATGCCGGGCAACGACGTGCGCAAAGCTACTCGTGACCAATAAAACCGCAATTTATAATCATATCATCAAGGCAACCCATTTGAAAATAAACTCGTTTTATCTGAAAAACAGAGTTTAAAATAAACCCCAAAATGGTATGAAAAAATTAATTTATTTTGCATCAGTGCTGTTGATGCTAACGATTTGTTTGGCAAGTTGCGGAAAAAGCAAAGATCCGGTTCCCAACGGTAGTACACAACCCTCGGGCAACGGGGGTTATTAATATCCCATCATCGATGCAGTAAAAGAAGGACTCTGTCCGGCAATAAATAATCATATTTCAAATCCGAACGGAGTTCTCCACTTTCTTCTGTGATTTAAGAGCGCTGCGCTGAACTCTTAAACCAGAATAAGGGCCTAAGCTGCATACCTGCGCCAGCTAAAGTTTTTTCTTTCATTTTAGTATTTTACGGAAATAGTTTTTTCATATTTTCGCAAGGTTCATTGTTGAAAATATATGATGCGTGGCATTTTTTCTTTCGTTTTAGTCTTTAACACATTGGTTGTTTTTGGACAGGATAGCAGCATTCCCACTGCAATACAGGTTCCTGCAGGCAGCCGGCTGATCTCACATACCTATGCCAAAGGCGTACAGATATATGTTTGTACGCAGGACCCGAAGGACAGCTCACACTATACCTGGACATTTAAAGAACCACGCGCCAATTTATATGCCGATAGCAGCTATCATCAGCTTGTTGGGCATCACTACTTCGATGCCGGCAAAAATCCAACATGGGAGGCTACTGACGGTTCGAAAGTTAGCGGTATAAAAGTACAGCAGGCCAATTCACCCGACGACCTTGCCATTCCTTGGCTATTGCTGAAAGCTACTGTAACGAGCGGAAACGGTAAATTAACACCTGCGGTTTTTATCCAGAGAATCCGCACCAAAGGCGGTAAAGCCCCGGCTGTAGCTACCAGGTCAAATAAAGGGCAATCTGTAGAAGTGCCTTATACTGCTGAGTACCTTTTCTATAGCGAAAAATAATATAGCTTTGTCTTGTCCCGCGGTGTAACTGGGCTTAAGTTTACCAACTAAAAATCACCATATGAAAACACCCGAACAGGAAACCGACGAACAAAAGCTTAAACAAGCAAAATCGATATTATTAATCAATTTATCGATGATGGTATTTTGTTTGGCCGCATTCTTCAAGGCGCTTGATTCCCATGTGATGTGGAGAATTGTTTGCTCGTGCGCCGGGCTTGTTGTGTTTACTGCCTTGTGCACTGCTTTGTTTTTACGTGTTCGAACACTCAATAAGGCCCAAAAGGGTTAATACGGGCTTTTCGCGTAATCCGTTAACAATCATCCTGCTGTGCACAATTTTTATTCGGAATAACTGAACCTGCGGAGGGGGTTTGTCGTAGACAGTACTTTGAAATATTGTAATACGAAAAGATGCAGAAACGAATACAACTGAATTACAAGACTACAATCTGCCTAACCTGCCTGATGCTTTTAATCCCTTTTACGGGGATATGCTCACCCGATTTTTCGCCGGATACTGCACAAATCAATAAACTGAACCGTTTAGCCGACGCTAAATTTGCCCTTAACCCGGATACGACGCTGTTTTATGCTAAACAGAGCCTTGAGCTATCAAAAAAAAACAAATTACCCCAGCGGTTTAGCCAATGGCTTGCTGCAAAGCGGTAAAGCCTATTATTTTAAAGGGAAGTCGGAAGAAGCCACGGCGGCTTTTGATAAAGCAATTGCCCTTTTCAAAAAACTGAATGACAAAAAAGGACTCGCGGAATGTTATATTCATTATGGCCGCATGTATACCCTGCTGGCCCAGTACGATAAGTCGCTCTCCTGCTTAAATATGGCCATGACCATCAGCAAAAGCAGCGGCGACGAAAAAGAACTGACCGACAGTTATAAAAACATTGGCATTGTATATTTCAGCCAGGGACAGTTGTCAAAAGCGCTGGATTATTATTACAATGCTTTATTTATAGCTGTAAAAAATAACTACACGGTATTAACCGCCGAGCTGTATAACAATATCGGCGTGATACTGCAAACGATGGAGGTGTACCCCAATGCCCTCGATTACTATAAAAAAGCCCTCAAAATATTCGAAGGTACCAATAACCTGCATGCTATAGGCACCCTAAATGAAAACATCGGCGAAGTGATGCTGGCTCAGGCCGACTATGGCCATGCTATTGTTTATTTAAATAAGGCCAACACCGTTGCTAAAAAGCAACACGACAAGGATGGCCTGAGTTCGGTTTATACCGATTTGGGACTTTGCTATGCCCATAAAAAGCAATATGAAAAGGCGATCAGGTACATCGATACCTCCTTGTGGATCGCGGTTAAATATAAAATAGTTTACAACCAGGGTTATGCCATGAGCGGTTACGCCACGGTATACAACATGCAAAAAAAATATGCCAGCGCTTATCCTTATGCGCTTAAAGCCCAAAGCCTTGCTGTAAAACTGGGCAATCTATCAGTGAGGGCCGACGCTGCGCTCGAACTGAACAAAACCCTGGCGGGATTAGGCAAAATTGACGAAGCCTACCGTTACTTAAATCAATACATCGATTTAAAAAACAGCCTGAAAAACAACGAAAGCATACAGAAATTAACGTCGTATAATTACGAACTAAGTTTCTCGGTAAAGCAGCGCCTGGCGCAACAGCAGCAGCAGGAGAAGGATTTGCTGTATCAACAGAAAATTAGGATGAGCAGGATGACCGATTTGATTTTTGTTATTCTCTTTATCGCGATGATCGTAATTGCCAGCATTTATTATTTGCAGAAGCGGAAGCAAATGCGGATCAACAAACTTCTGAAATATAAGAATACGCTGGTTTACGAACAAAAAAGCGATTTGGACGAACAGGCGCACAAGCTTAACGAACTGAATACACTAAAAGACAGGCTGATCTCTATCCTTGCGCATGATTTGCGCGCCCCGTTGAGCACCTTAAAAGGATTGTTTGACTTATTACAGGACGAAAGTATTTCGCATGAGCAAATGCTGGAAATGGTTCCTTCGGTGATAAAAAGACTGGACTATACTTCCGATTTCCTCGATACGCTCCTATTCTGGATCAACAGCCAGATGGATAATTTTAACCGCGCCGTAAAGGATTTTTCTATCCGTGAGGTCATCAGTAAAGAATCGGAAAACTTAACGGAACAGGCTGCCCACAAGAAAATCCATTTTTTGGTTAATGTTGAGGACGATCTTACCGGCAGCGCCGACCCGGATTCGGTGCGCATTGTTATCCGTAATTTGATTACCAACGCCATCAAATTCTGTAAAGAAGGCGACACCATAGAAATATCAGCCTCCATCAGTGACGAAAATGTTTTGGTGCGTGTTAGGGATACCGGTTTGGGCATGACGCCGGCGCAGGTGAAAAAGATATTTAAAGGCAAAATGGAAAGCCGCAGCGGTACACAAAATGAGTCGGGAACCGGTATGGGTCTGTTGTTTTGCAAGGACCTGATCGAGAAATGCAACGGTACCATCTGGGTAAACAGCAAACAGGGCCTGGGCAGCGTATTCTCATTTACCATTCCCAATAGTCACAACGCTGTTGAACCTGCTGAGGTGCGCAAGCCGGTTGAGGTTTAGGGGTTATTTTTAGCGCCCTTGTTGGTGTTGTCACCAACAAGCCGACGAGGTTATAACTTAGCACGATGCCTGAGCCACTCTGCCGGTGTTGTTACCAACAAGCCGAAGATTTCCTAATTTAGCGCAATGCCGGCTATCAATTTCGATTATCATCCACAATTTTTCACAGCAACTTTATTAGAATGGAAGCCTTTGCTAAAAGATGATAGTTATAAAGATATCATCATTAAAAGCCTGCAATTTTTGAAAAATGAAGGTAGCATCGTAATATATGCCTTTGTAATTATGCCCAATCACATTCATCTTATATGGCAAATACAGGACGGCCATAAATTGGAAAAAGTACAAATGCGGTTAATGAAATTTACCGCTCAACAGATGAAATTTAAATTAACAGATGATCATGATGGCAGACTAAATTGGTTTTTAGTAAATGCAGCAGATCGGGAGTACCAATTTTGGGAGAGGAACCCTTTGAGTATTGACCTATGGAGCCCCGGCGTATTTATGCAAAAATTGGATTATATACACAATAATCCTTTGCAGGATAAATGGAAGCTGGCAGAGTTTCCGGAAGATTATAAATATTCGTCGGCTAAGTTTTATGAATCGGGTGTGAATGAGTTTGATTTGGTATCGCATTATAGCGGGTAGTAAGATAATCCGTGGTTTGTTGGTGACAACACCAACAAAGGCGAAGGGGGTAATAAGATAATCCGCGGTTTGTTGGTGACAACACCAACAAAGGCGGACCCGGATAACGCCCAAATAAGTACTGATTTTACATTTCGACGACCGGCCGCTGCAAACAACCGAACCCTTTTTTGCCATCTTTGTTGTATCGACAGAAAAACAAACAACATGCAATTATCCAACAACAAAATTTTAATTACCGGCGGCGCCAGCGGCATCGGCCTGCGGCTTACCGAACGTTTTATACAGGAAGGCAATACCGTAATAGTTTGCGGCAGGCGCGAACCGGTTTTGCAGGAAGCTGCCGAAAAGCTCCCTTCGCTGATCACCAAAGTGTGCGACCTGGCCAATGAGGCCGACCGCGTTGCGCTTTATGAATGGGTTGCCGCCGAGCACAGCGATTTGAACGTGCTGGTAAATAACGCCGGCATACAGCAATGGATGGGTATTACAGAGGATGACTTTTTTGCGCGTGCAAAAAGTGAGATCGTAACCAATATCGAGGCCGCATTGCATTTGATGTCGTTGTTTATGAAGCTGCCATCGCTCAATGCGATAATGAATGTAACATCGGGCCTTGCATATGTGCCTTTTAGCAAAGTGCCTGTATATTCAGCAACCAAGGCATTTTTGCATTCGTTTACGCAGTCGGCACGTTATTTACTCCAAGCTAAAAACATCGAGGTTATTGATATTGTACCACCGGCATTGAATACCGACCTGGGCGGCAAAGGCATACACGATTTTGCACCGCCGGTGAGTGGTTTTATCAATGCAGTATTTGAGCAATTGAAAGAAGGTAAAACCGAAATAACTTTTGATTTCAGCGCGGTAATGGCCAACGGCGGCGCGGCTGATTTTAAGGCGGCGTTTGAAAGGATGAATCCGTAAGCCTCACCCCAACCCCTCTCCAAGTGGAGAGGGACTTTTTCCCATACCCACTCTGCCGATTATCATCGACATCTCTCCCTAAGCTTTAGGGAGAGAATTTTGGTTAAGGTTTTTAACTCCTCCCCTGGAATCAGAGGAGGTTGGGCGGGGTAAAAATATTGACGCCAGGCGGGCTATCCGCTTATATTTGATGGAGAATTAAGGCTCAAAAATTGAGTTCTAATAAAAAAATCAATGGCAATTCTCGTTAAAAAATCGTATATTTAATATTGCTCTATTCGACATTCTCCGGAAAAATTCAAAAAAAAACATTTTTGAAAAAATATTAAAAACAGCCATTATATACTGGAAATACACTTTTTGGTCAAAACAAGGCGGCTAAACCGGGGTTAAAGCGGGCTCAACCGGGGCGGAACACGGCGCAACCGGGACGGAACACGGCTCAAGTGGGGTTTAACCGGGATCGAAATCAGAGTGCCCGGATATAATCGAGGAAAAGATAGAGGGCCTTCTTTTTATCGTCGGTCAAATTAAAATCAAGCTTGTGCATCAGGTAATCTTCCAGGTCAAAGTCGGGGCGTTTTGGGAGTTCTTTTAACAGTTCGGGACGGTGGTCGAGACCATATTTGAGAGAGGTGTTAAATTCCTCGGTAAACGCCTTGGGAATAGGTTTATTGGCGATCCAGGCGGCAAATACAAAAGGCAGCCTGGTTAATTTTTGCCATTCTTCGGCCAGATCATAAACAAACTTGAACTGCGCCTTTTTGCCAAAGGTGCGGTCGCCGATCTGGACAAAGGCGGTGTGAGGATCAGTTGAATTGGAATAGTCGGCGGCATCCGTAATCAATTGAGGTTCAACTTCCCATAAGTTTTTAAGCAGCACCCGCGCCAGGTTGTTAGAGGTGCGGGATTGAGGGTCGAGTTGAATGGTTTTAACCTCCCGGATATCACAGTTACTGAATATAAAAACAGAATTAACAGCCCCGGTAGCGCCAATGCAATAATCCGAAACAATGTGCCATTCGGGCAGGTTAAGCGTGGCGGCAACAGGTATCAGGCCAATGTCAACCTTATCATCAATGAGTTTTTGGGCGCAATCGGCGGGGATGTCCAGGCTCAAATCAATTTGGTCAATAATGGCGGTATGCTGGATGCCGTATAAAAAGGGTTTGGTATTGGTATAGCTAACAGCTGATATTCTTATCTTTTTCACAGGGGTGTTGGTATATTATCTTAGGTGTTGGGCGTTGTTGAAATCGACGATTTCGTATTTTTTTCCGTCCCAGGTTACTTTGTAAAGTACCAGGTTCTGATGCGGGAAGCTTTCCATTTCGGTGAGGGGTTTATTCAGCAAAATACACATAAACAGGCGCATTGCCCGGCCGTGCATGCATATCAGCACTTCTTTTTCATCAGGGTGGCTCATGATGATTTTCAACGCCTCGAGTTGGCGTTCCTTTACTTCATTGGGACTCTCACCGCCTTCAAATTTGCTGTCGAGTTTGCCATCGAGCCAGTTACGTATCAGTTTCAAAAACGCAGACCGATTTGCAGGAGTGCTGGGCTGGCCCTCCAGGATACCCCAGGCCAGTTCATCCAGGCCGGAAAGCTTCTCGAATGGTATGCCCAGGTCAATAAATTGCTGTATGCTTTGCTGGGTACGCTTGAGTTTGGAAATGTATATCTTATCAAATGGAACCTTGCCGTAAGCATCAAAGAACTGCCCGGCCTGCCTGCGGCCCTCGTCGTTCAAATCGGTATCGCGCCCCCTGCCCTGCACAATACCCAGTTTATTGAGTTCAGTCTGGCCGTGGCGGACAATGTATAGAGTCTTTAATGTCATTCAGTTTAGTTAATCACAGGCAGCTTGTAAAACTGCGGTTTTGCTTCTTCGGGGAACTCAAAGTTGCTATAATCGGTAACCATATTGTACAGGGTATCGCGTTCAATTGGCTGCCTGCCAACCTGCTTAATGAGTTCGACTAATTGTTTGGTGCTCATGCCCGGGTGCTGTTCCTCGGCACCAGCCATTGAATATATTTTGGTAGTATCATCAAGCGTACCGTCGATATCATCTACCCCAAAATTCAACGATAACTGAGCCGTATTGCGGCTTATCATGGCCCAGTATGCTTTGATATGGTCAAAATTATCCAGGTAGATACGTGAAATGGCATAGTTGCGCAGGTCCTCTATCACAGTAGATTCAGGCACATGCGACATTTGGTTATCCTGGTTACGGAATTTAAGGGGAATGAAAGTCTGGAACCCGCCAGTTTTATCCTGTAACACGCGCAGGCGTTCCATGTGGTCAACCCGGTGCCAGAATTTTTCGATATGGCCGTAAAGCATAGTCGCGTTGGAGCGCATGCCCAGTTTATGCCATTCTTCGTGTATTGCCAGCCATTGGTCGGCAGTGCATTTATCTTTGGCGATCTGCTCTCGTATTTCGGGATGAAATATTTCGGCCCCCCCACCGGGAATGGATTCCAGGCCTGCATCCTTCATCATCTTCATCCCGGTTGCATAGTCGATTTTGGCTTTTTTGAAGATGTAGTGGTATTCAACTGGTGTCAAAGCCTTTACATGCAGTTCGGGGCGATGAGCCTTTATCCGGGTAAACAGTTCGCTATAAAAAGGAACATCATACTGTGGTAAAACCCCGCCTACAATATGCACTTCGGTTACCGGCTCATCATCATATTTTTTTACGATATCGAGCATTTCGTCCATGGTGTACTCCCACCCTTGCGACCGTTCTTTGATCAGCCTTGAATAAGAACAAAATTTACAGTCGTAAACACAAAGATTGGTAGGCTCAATATGGAAGTTACGGTTGAAGTAGGTTTTATCGCCGTGTTTTTTTTCGCGAATATAGTTAGCCAAAACGCCCAGGTAGCCTAATTCGGCCTTTTCAAACAACAGAACACCCTCATCAAAAGTAATGCGCTCGTCATCATGTACTTTTTGTGCGACGTGCTTGAGATCAGCGGAAAGATCAGGGTCCTGTAACAATACGCGTAAATTATTTCCGGCTTCCATCAGGTAAACTTTGTGACAAAAATAGGAAATGTTAGTGTAATCGTGGTGCAACATTTAGTTTAGTGTGGCCAAAACTTTAAGTTTGCTGCATGAAGATCGAAACTATAGCCATCCACGCAGGTAACAAAGTTGATGAATCAAGCAAAGCGGTAATACAACCTATCGTACTTTCAACCACTTTTGAAAGGGAAGCAGATGGCTCCTACCCTGCGGGATATATTTATGGACGGTCGGGCAATCCAAATCGTACACTGCTTGAGAATGTGTTAGCTAAGTTGGAAGGTGGCGTTGATGCAGCAGCGTTTTCATCGGGTAATGCAGCCGGGATGAGCGTTTTTCAATCGCTGAAACCCGGTACGCACATTATTTGTCCCGATGATATGTACCATGGCCTCCGCAACCAACTCAAAACTCTGTTTGCCGGGATCATGGAGTTTGATTTTATAGATGTAAATGATGAGACTACGCTGAGAAACCATATCAGAACGAATACTGGATTGATTTGGCTGGAAACACCTTCGAACCCTTTGCTGAAAATAACAGATATCAAAAAAGTAGTTAACATTGCTAAGGAACGCAACATAAAGGTGGCAGTGGACAACACTTTTGCTACCCCGGTTTGCCAGCAGCCTTTGGCATTAGGTGCCGACTTGGTGATGCATTCCTCTACTAAATATTTTGGCGGTCATAGCGACCTTACGGGAGGTGCTTTAATCACATCCGAAAATAACGATTGGTGGGAAAAAATACGCCTTGTGCAATCGATGGGCGGCGCAATCCCCTCGCCTATGGATTGCTATTTTTTGGTGCGAAGTATTAAAACATTGCCATATCGTATCAAAGGCCATGTGCATAACGCGCAATTGCTTGCTGAGTATTTGGAAAAGGACCCTAAAATTGAAGCAGTAATGTATCCCGGGTTACCATCGCACCCACACCATAGTATTGCAAAACAGCAGATGCAATATTTCGGCGGCATGCTTTCTTTTACACTTAAAGATGGTGCGGATGAAGCAAAAAGGGTTATTAATAACCTGCATGTATTTACACAAGCAACAAGCCTGGGTGGCGTGGAAAGCCTGATAGAACACCGTGGTTCTGTTGAAGGACCGGATACCAAAACGCCCCAAAACCTGCTGCGCGTATCCGTAGGTTTGGAGCATATTGACGACCTGATAGCCGATATGGAGCAAGCTTTAGCCGAAAGCGAAAAGTAGAAAGCTAAAAAAGGAAGGCTTTGGACTTTCTGCTTTAAGCTAATTTCTCGAATAGGACATTGCTTTTTTACCAATTGCCCTTCTCAATATACCGATTTGTCCGATATGGTACGATTGATGATCATTGACAAACGCCCAAAGCCCGGCCAGCGTATTGTCGAAAGGCGCTATCGGATGCTTTATTTCAACGACGGAATCCAATGCGGCTTCTGGTAAATTTTCCAGGCCTTTCCTAATAGCAGGTGAATCGGCGTTCCATTTATTCCTGATCTCTTCTAACGTGGGCAAAGGGCTTGGCGGTGCATTAAAATCAGCCGGGCTACCGCCTTCTTTAGTATAAAAATGGTCCCGCCATTTGACCTCGATGGCAGCGCCGCCAATATTGGCCAGGTTTGCGTTTGCCCACAAAAGATGGCCCGCCAGCCATTTAACGCTGTTCATAAGAGTAGCCAGGCATTTGTTTGATTCTTCATCGCTTATATCGGCGATCACGTTGTTGAACAGTACATCATGAAGATCATACTGCGCTAAAAGTTGCTTTTTGGTTGACATGGTTTTTGATTTGAGTTATACAAACCTACATACAATAATCGGCACCCGCAGGTGTAAATACGCCAACTTAAAGGGCTATGTGCGCCATATTTTCAAGTCGATTAAGTGTATATTAATTTAGCTTGGCCACAGTAACTTAAAGTTTTTGAAAATTTAATTTGGAAAAATGCTTTTCTATCCCCTATCTTCGCAACATAATTCGGTAGCAATACCTCTATCATTACCCCTCAAAAGGTTTTGATTTATAAAGAAGCGGCGAGAGATCAGGCTCAATGACCCGCTGGCAACCCTCCAGGGTGGAGAAGGTGCCAAATCCTGGCCCGGAGAATGGATCTCCGGGGGATATAAATTAATAACCATGAAAAGTCTGTTTCACATTATTCGACAAGCAATTTTTAGACCCTCTAAAGGTTTGACATTTTCACACGGCATAATTTCTGGCCGTATGTGCATGTGTATTTGCATTTGTTGCTGATCAGGCCTGCGCTATATTTCTTTATTGAGAACTAAGCGTGGTCCCGCAGGATCAGCAAACCCCTGTTGTCTTTAATCATTTAAATCAAAATATTAGAAAACATCAAAATCCTACCATTATGTCAGCATTAAAATTTGAAACCTTGCAATTACACGCCGGACAAGAAGCCGACCCAACCACTGGTGCACGCGCTGTTCCGCTTTATCAAACCACGTCGTTTGTATTTAAAAATGCCGAGCACGGCGCAAACCTGTTCGCACTAAAAGAATTTGGTAACATTTATAGCCGTATCATGAATCCCACCACCGATGTTTTTGAAAAACGCGTGGCGGCTTTGGAAGGTGGTGTAGCTGCACTGGCAACAGGGTCGGGACAGGCGGCGCAGTTCCTGGCTTTGAACAATATTCTTACGGTTGGCGACAATTTTGTTTCATCGCCGTACCTGTATGGCGGAACTTATAATCAATTTAAAGTTTCTTTTAAGCGCCTGGGTATTGATGCACGTTTCGCTAAAGACGATAGTGCCGAAAGCCTGGAAAAATTGATCGATGACAAAACCAAGGCCATCTATCTTGAAACAATAGGCAATCCTGAATATAATATTCCGGATTTTGATAAAGTAGCGGCTTTAGCTAAAAAGTACGATTTGCCGTTAATAGTAGATAACACCTTTGGAGCAGCAGGATACCTGTTTCGCCCGTTGGAGCATGGCGCCCATATAGTTGTGCAGTCAGCTACTAAATGGATTGGCGGTCATGGTACCAGTATAGGTGGTGTGATTGTTGACGGGGGTAATTATAATTGGGGTAATGGAAAATTTCCGCAGTTCACCGAGCCATCAGAAGGTTATCACGGATTGATTTTTTCAGATGTTTTCGGAATCGGCGGACCATTTGGTAATATCCAATTCATTATTCGCGCACGGGTTGAAGGTTTGCGCGATTTTGGAGCTTCTATCTCCCCGTTTAATAGTTTCTTGTTTATACAGGGATTGGAAACACTTTCATTGCGCGTACAGCGCCACGTAGATAATGCACTTGAGTTAGCTAAATGGCTGGAACAACATCCACAAGTGGATAAAGTGAATTACCCGGGTTTGGCATCATCAAAATATCATGCTTTAGCTAAAAAATATCTGAAAAACGGTTTTGGAGCTGTTCTGTCGTTCGAAATTAAGGGTAATAAAGAAAATGCGAGCCGTTTTATTGACAGCCTGCAGCTGGTGAGCCACCTTGCGAATGTGGGTGATGCAAAAACGCTCATCATACAGCCCTCGGCAACCACTCATCAGCAGCTTTCGGACGAAGAGCAATTGGCAGCAGGTGTAACGCCAAACGCATTGCGTATTGCCGTTGGTATCGAGCACATTGATGATATCAAAGCAGATTTTGAACAGGCATTTGCCAAAATTGCGGAGCCGGCATTTAGCCTGAATTAAGCCTCACCTAAATCCTCTCCAAAAGGAGAGGACTTTAAATTGGTTTTCTCCTTTGTAAGGAGAATTAGAAATGAGAAATAGTTTTTTAAGTGATAAATAGAGTTATCAGGGAGGTGGTTCTGAAAAAGGACCGCTTCCCAAAATAACGAAGCCACAAAATGAGTACACAAATTTTTAAATATAAAGAGGTTTTCAAACTCGAGTCGGGTAAGAAATTAAGGGAGCTTGAAATCGGTTTCCATACCTATGGTAAATTGAATGCGAATAAAGACAATGTGGTGTGGGTATGCCACGCTCTTACTGCAAATTCCGATGTGTTTGATTGGTGGAAGGGGTTGTTTGGCGATAAGGACCATTTTAACCCGGACGAGCATTTTATTGTATGCGCCAATATATTAGGTTCAACCTATGGTACGACGAGCCCTTTAAGCACTAACCCGGTAACCGGACTGACCTATTATCTTTCATTTCCGCAAATATCCGTACGCGATATGGTTAAGGCGCACCAGTTATTGGCAGAACATCTTGAAATAAAAGATATTAAGATCATCATAGGTGGTTCGTTAGGTGGGCAGCAGGCTTTGGAATGGTCTATTATGCAGCCGGAGCGTATCAAAAACCTGATTTTGATAGCTACTAATGCACGTCATTCACCCTGGGGCATTGCCTTTAATGAATCTCAACGACTGGCCATAACAACTGACCGTAGTTTTTATGCCAACAAGCCGGATGGCGGTGCAAAAGGCATGAAGGCGGCAAGGAGTATCGCACTCCTATCCTACCGCGGGTACAAAACTTATAGCGTAACTCAGCAGGAAGAGAACGATAAAAAGACAGATGATTTTAAAGCTTCATCCTACCAGAATTACCAGGGCGAAAAACTGGTTAAGCGCTTTAATGCCTACAGCTACTGGTATTTGACCAAAGTAATGGATTCGCATAACGTGGGCCGAGGTCGGCATGGCGTTGAAAAAGCGCTGAGCCTGATCAAAGCTAAAACATTGGTAATTGGTATCAAATCAGACCTGTTATTTCCGATTGAAGAGCAACAATACCTGTTCAGACATATTCCAAAGGCCGCTTTCGCCGAATTAGACTCGTTCTACGGGCACGATGGTTTCCTCATCGAAACAGAATTATTAACAAACGTAATCACATCATTTTTTAAAACCGACGTAAAAGGTAAAATTATTGAACTGCAACAAAGCGCATAATGAGTAAGAAACTAACTATAGGACTATTTGGATTTGGCGTAGTAGGCCAGGGCCTTCACGATATTATCAGGACCAAAAATTTAAACATCGAAATTGTTAAAATATGTATCAAGGACAGCAGTAAAAAACGTACGCTACCTGCTGAACTTTTTACCACCGACAAAGAAGAACTGCTTAACAACCCGGAAATTAACACCATTGTTGAGCTGATCAATGATACTGAAGCCGCTTTTGAAATCGTTTCAAGAGCTTTAAGCACTGGCAGGAACGTGGTTTCGGCCAGTAAAAAAATGATTGCCACACATTTGGATGAACTGATAAACCTCCAGCACCAGTATGGTACCTCGTTGCTGTATGAAGGTGCTGTGTGTGGCAGTATCCCTATCATCCGCAACCTTGAGGAGTATTACGATAATGAATTGCTGCACTCCATTTGCGGGATTTTTAACGGCTCATCAAATTATATCCTTTCCAAAGGATTTATTGAAAACCTTGATTATGCTTCAGCATTAAAGCAGGCCCAGGACCTGGGTTTTGCCGAGACCGACCCTATAAGTGATGTTGGTGGCTTCGATGCTAAATATAAATTGGTAATTGCTGCCGCCCATGCTTATGGCGTGGTGGTAAAACCCGAGGAAGTATTTAACCTGGGCATTCAAACCTTGTCTGCTCATGATTTGCAATATGCCCGTGAGAAAAACCTCAAAATAAAGCTTGTCCCGGTAGCCAAAGAACTGGATGATCGGCATGTTGCCCTGTTTGTGCTGCCTAAATTTGTGAAGGAGAGTGAGTTCTTATACAATGTGGAGTATGAATACAATGGTGTGATTGTCCAGGCTGCTTTTGCCGACCAGCAATTCTTTTTTGGCAAGGGAGCCGGCGGCCACCCTACGGGATCAGCCGTATTATCTGATATTGCAGCCCTTCGGTACGATTATCAATACGAATACAAAAAAGCGAAGTCAAAAAACGACCTGAACTTCACAAATGATATTGAAATTAATATCTATTTACGTTATGAAGATGACGATTTAGTGGATGAACTGGGTTTTGAATACATTCATGAGCGTTATTACTCAGGCAGTTATAAATATGTTATAGGAAAAATTAATTTGCAAAAACTGATCGACAACCAACATCGTATATCAGGTAAGGCTTTCATAGCCTTTGCCGATGAGCTGAAAGGGGTCAGTTTGGCCTCGGCAAAAAAACAAGCCGCCGAAGTTTTTTAATTTCGGAAATCGTTTATGAGAAAAGGCCCCGGAAGGGGCCTTTTTTGTTTGTCTGAACTATGATTGATTTGATTTTTTGATTGACTATGATTTTGTTAATCATAGGTTTCATTTAATCATTCAAATCATAGTTCAGACTTATATCGCCCGGTCGGCATCCCAAGCTTCAAGGTAATCTGCTATCCGGCGCAGGAACGAACCTCCCAGAGCTCCGTCGACCACGCGATGGTCATAGGATAAGGACAGGAACATCAGGTGACGGATGGCAATCATATCACCCTGTTTGGTTTCTATAACGGCAGGCTTTTTCTTGATAGCTCCCACAGCCAGTATAGCCACCTGTGGCTGGTTAATGATAGGCGTACCCATCACATTGCCGAAAGAGCCCACATTAGTTATGGTAAATGTACCATCCTGTACATCGTCGGGTTGCAATTTATTGCCACGGGCGCGATTTGCCAGGTCATTAACCGCTTTTGTTAACCCTACCAGGTTTAACATATCGGCTTTTTTGATGACAGGTACAATCAAATTGCCACTTGGTAAAGCGGTAGCCATACCAATATTAATAGCCGCTTTTTTGATGATCTGTGTTCCATTAACGGAAACATTGATCATCGGGAAATCCCGGATCGCTTTTACTACGGCTTCAATAAATATTGGCGTGAAGGTTATCTTCTCTCCTTCTTTCTTTTCAAATGCACTTTTGACTTTGTCGCGCCATTGCACAATGTTAGTCACATCAGCTTCGATGAACGAGGTAACATGTGGCGAAGTCTGCTTGCTCATCACCATATGGTCGGCAATCAAACGGCGCATCCGGTCCATTTCAATGATCTCATCCGCGCCAGATACCGACACTGCGGGAGCAGGTTTAGGTTCGGCCGGGGCCTGATCTTGAACCGGTTTAGATTCCACTACAGGTTCAGGCTTTACCAGTTCAGGGAAACGTTTAGCCTCTTCTTGTTTTACCGGTTCAGGCTGAGTTGCCGCTGCTTTAAAAGCAGCCGGGTTTTGAATATAACTCAAGAGATCGTCTTTCGTTAAACGGCCCTCGGCACCTGAACCCGGTATCTTATCCAGTTCCTCAATACTTATACCTTCTTGTGTGGCTATATTTTTCACCAATGGCGAATAAAACCTGCTGGGTTTAGCTGTATCGTTATTTTCTGCTGGTGCCGGCCTGGCTTCCAACTGCTCAATACCTGGAACGGGTTCAGATAATATAGGTTCTTCTTCAGGCGCATCC